>Ga0105354_1000089_pt1 | contig 60049 bp, 63 predicted proteins | sample GOMGulsemesocosm_FD_83658 | JGI IMG/M metagenome (GOLD analysis project Ga0105354, IMG submission 83658) | Methane-oxidizing microbial communities from mesocosms in the Gulf of Mexico - GOM9B Gulf of Mexico | ecosystem: Environmental > Aquatic > Marine > Cold seeps | place: USA: Gulf of America...
AACTAGGACATATGGTAGACGATAAGATGCACGCGCGTTCTATTGGACCGTACTCATTAATCACGCAACAACCTTTAGGTGGTAAAGCACAATTTGGAGGTCAACGTTTTGGTGAAATGGAAGTATGGGCACTAGAGGCTTATGGAGCATCTGCAACATTAAGAGAAATCTTAACTGTAAAATCTGATGATGTAGTTGGTAGAGCCAAAACTTACGAGGCAATCGTAAAAGGTGAACCAATGCCAGATCCAGGATTACCAGAATCTTTCAACGTACTTATGCACGAATTGAAAGGTCTAGGATTAGACATTAGATTAGAGGAATAATATTTTGCCTAGTGCCTTGAAAAAGGCACTAGGCTATAAGTTTACAAATAATTCGATATCACCATATATTATGGCAAGAAAACAAGATAAGAATCCAGTAAAGAGGTTTAATAAAATCTCAATTGGTTTAGCTTCTCCAGAGTCTATATTAGCAGAGTCTAGGGGTGAAGTTTTAAAACCAGAAACTATCAATTATCGAACACATAAACCAGAACGTGATGGTTTATTCTGTGAGCGTATTTTTGGTCCTGTAAAAGACTACGAATGTGCTTGTGGTAAATATAAAAGAATTCGCTACAAAGGAATCGTTTGTGACCGTTGTGGTGTAGAAGTAACAGAAAAGAAAGTACGTCGTGATCGCGTTGGACATATTAATTTAGTAGTTCCTGTAGCACACATCTGGTATTTCCGTTCGTTACCAAATAAAATAGGATACTTATTAGGATTACCATCTAAGAAATTAGATATGATTATTTACTACGAACGTTATGTAGTAATTCAAGCAGGTATTGCTAAAAACGCTGAAGGAGAACCATTACAAAAAATGGAATTCTTAACAGAAGAAGAGTATTTAAATATAGCAGAAACATTACCTCAAGAAAACCAATATTTAGATGATGAAGATCCTAACAAGTTCATCGCTAAAATGGGAGCTGAGTGTTTAATTGATTTATTAGCTCGTATTGATTTAGATGAATTATCTTATCAATTAAGACATAAAGCTAATACTGAAACGTCTAAGCAACGTAAAACTGAAGCCTTAAAACGTTTACAAGTTGTACAAGCTTTACGTGAATCTAACATTCATAGAGAGAATCGTCCAGAATGGATGATCATGAAGGTAGTGCCAATTATCCCACCAGAATTAAGACCATTAGTGCCTTTAGATGGTGGACGTTTTGCAACTTCAGATTTAAATGATTTATACCGTCGTGTAATTATTCGTAACAACCGTTTAAAGCGTCTTGTTGAGATTAAAGCACCAGAAGTTATTTTACGTAATGAGAAACGTATGTTACAAGAATCTGTAGATTCATTATTTGATAACACACGTAAATCATCTGCAGTAAAAACAGACTCTAATAGACCATTAAAATCGTTATCAGATTCATTAAAGGGTAAGCAAGGACGATTCCGTCAAAACTTACTTGGTAAGCGTGTGGATTATTCAGCACGTTCTGTAATTGTTGTAGGACCAGAATTAAAATTATTTGAATGTGGATTGCCTAAAAATATGGCAGCAGAGCTTTACAAGCCTTTCGTTATTAGAAAATTAATTGAAAGAGGTATTGTTAAGACTGTAAAATCTGCAAAGAAGATTATAGATAAAAAAGAACCAGTTGTTTGGGATATCTTAGAGAATGTTTTAAAAGGACATCCAGTACTTTTAAACCGTGCCCCTACGTTACACAGACTTGGTATCCAAGCTTTCCAACCTAAATTAATAGAAGGAAAAGCAATTCAATTACACCCGTTAGCGTGTGCGGCTTTTAATGCCGATTTTGATGGAGATCAAATGGCGGTTCACTTACCATTAGGACCTGAAGCTATTCTTGAAGCGCAAATGTTAATGTTAGCGTCTCATAATATCTTAAACCCTGCAAATGGTGCTCCAGTTACTGTACCTTCTCAGGATATGGTACTTGGTCTTTACTATATGACTAAGTTAAGAGTAACAGACGAAACTTATACTGTAAAAGGTCAAGGGTTAACGTTCTACTCTGCTGAAGAAGTAAACATTGCTTACAACGAGCAAAAAGTAGACTTAAATGCGCAAATTAAAGTTAGAGCAAAAGATTTTAACGAAAATGGCGAATTAGTTTACCAAATTATAGAAACTACTGTTGGACGTGTACTTTTTAACGAAAACGTACCAGAAGTAGCAGGTTTTATTAATCAAGTATTAACTAAGAAATCTTTAAGAGATATTATTGGTGATATCTTAAAAGTAACATCTGTTCCTGAAACGGCAGCTTTCCTTGATAGTATTAAAACTTTAGGATATAACTTTGCCTTTAGAGGTGGATTATCATTTAGTTTAGGGGATATTATTATCCCACCAGAAAAGCAATCTATGATTGATGCCGCAAATGCCAAAGTAGATGGTATTACTGGTAACTATAACATGGGACTTATTACAAATAACGAACGTTACAACCAGGTTATTGATATTTGGACTTCAACGAATGCAGAATTGACAGAATTGTCTATGAAGCGTATTAGAGAAGATCAACAAGGATTTAACTCGGTATATATGATGCTTGATTCTGGAGCACGTGGATCTAAAGAACAGATTCGCCAGTTAACAGGTATGCGTGGATTAATGGCTAAGCCTAAAAAATCTACTGCAGGTGGAGGATCTATTATTGAAAATCCAATTCTTTCTAACTTTAAGGAAGGTCTTTCAATTTTAGAATACTTTATTTCTACTCACGGTGCACGTAAAGGTCTTGCCGATACTGCACTTAAAACTGCCGATGCAGGTTACTTAACGCGTCGTTTAGTAGATGTATCTCAAGATGTTATTGTAAATAGTGTTGATTGTGGTACTTTAAGAGGTGTGTCAGTTTCTGCATTAAAGAAAAATGACGAGATTGTAGAAGAATTACAAGAACGTATCATTGGTCGTGTATCATTAAATGATGTTTACGATCCTTTAACTGAAGAGCTTTTAGCTGAAGAAGGTCAGTTAATTGATGATGAAGTGGCTAAACGTATCCAAAACTCTCCTCTAGAGTCTGTAGAAGTACGTTCACCATTATCTTGTGAAGCTAAAAAAGGTATTTGTGCTCAATGTTACGGTCGTAACCTAGCTACCAATAAAATGGTACAAAGAGGTGAAGCTGTAGGTGTTGTTGCTGCTCAATCTATTGGTGAACCAGGAACACAGTTAACATTACGTACATTCCACGTAGGTGGTATTGCAGGTAACATTTCTGAAGATAATAAATTAGAAGTACGTTTTGACGGAGTTGCTGAAATCGAAGATTTAAAGACCGTTAAAACTAAAGATAACGATGGTAAGGAAGTTGATGTTGTTATTTCAAGAACATCAGAATTAAAACTTACCGACAAGAAAACCGGTATTATTTTAAGTACTAATAACATTCCTTACGGATCATTTATTTACGTTAAAAACGGAGATAAATTAAGTAAAGGAGATGTGGTTTGTTCTTGGGATCCATATAACGGAGTAATTGTTTCTGAATTTGCAGGAAAAGTACGTTACGAAAATCTTGAACAAGGGGTTACTTACCAAGTTGAGATTGATGAGCAAACTGGTTTCCAAGAAAAAGTAATTTCTGAATCAAGAAATAAAAAACTTATTCCAACTTTAATTATTGAAGATGGAAAAGGTGAAACTATTAGATCTTACAACTTACCAGTTGGCGCTCACATCATGACAGATGATGCAGAGAAAGTAGACATTGGTAAGATTTTAGTTAAGATTCCTCGTAAATCTGCTAAGGCAGGTGATATTACTGGAGGTTTACCTCGTGTAACAGAATTATTTGAAGCACGTAATCCTTCAAACCCTGCAGTAGTAAGTGCTGTTGATGGTGTAGTTTCTTTTGGTAAGATTAAACGTGGTAATCGTGAGATTATAGTAGAATCTAAATTTGGAGATATTAAGAAATACTTAGTAAAATTATCTAATCAAATCTTAGTACAAGAGAATGATTTCATTAAAGCTGGTATGCCTTTATCTGATGGTTCTATTACGCCAAACGATATCTTAAATATTAAAGGACCTTCAGCTGTACAACAGTATTTAGTAAACGAAGTACAAGAAGTTTACAGATTACAAGGTGTAAAGATTAACGATAAGCACTTTGAGGTTGTTGTAAGACAGATGATGCGTAAAGTTAGAGTTATAGACTCTGGAGATACAATCTTCTTAGAAGATCAACTAATTCATAAGTCAGATTTTATTGAAGAAAATGATGATATTTTCGGAAAGAAAGTTGTTGAAAATGCTGGAGATTCGTCTACTTTAAAAGAAGGACAAATTATTACAGCATTCCAATTACGTGATGAAAATTCTATACTTAAACGTGAAGATAAGCAGTTAGTAGTAGCTAGAGACGCAAAACCAGCTACAGCTACACCAATCTTACAAGGTATTACAAGAGCATCGTTACAAACTAAATCGTTTATATCTGCAGCATCATTCCAAGAGACAACTAAAGTATTAAACGAAGCAGCTGTTGCTGGTAAAATTGATAGTTTAGAAGGACTTAAAGAAAATGTAATTGTTGGACATAGAATTCCAGCAGGTACAGGAATGCGTTCTTACGAGAAGATTTTAGTTGGTTCTAAAGAAGAATTTGACCAAATTCTTAAAGTAAAGCAAGAGGCTAATTTTAACTAATAGAGATACTATTTTTTAATTATAGTTAAAGAATCCTACTTTTTAAGTAGGATTCTTTATTTTTATATAAAATTTAAAACATGGAAAATAATAAACCCAAACAAGCTCAAATTAATATTGAATTGGATGAAACTGTAGCAGAAGGTATATATTCTAACTTAGCCATTATTAATCACTCTGTCTCAGAATTTGTGGTAGATTTTGTAAAAATTATGCCAGGAACTCCAAAAAGTAAAGTTAAAGCTAGAATTATTTTAACACCACAACATGCAAAACGTTTATTAAAAGCGTTAAATGAAAATGTAGTACGTTTTGAAAACCAACATGGTGAAATTAAAGAATATGATCAGCCAAATATTCCTTTAAATTTTGGTCCAACTGGCCAAGCTTAATATAATAGATTTTATTTATTGGTATTTTTTATTCTATTATTATAAATTATTTAAACAAAAAAAGCAACCTAATTTAGGCTGCTTTTTTTGTTTAAATGTTTGTATGAAACAGCGATAAAAAGCTTCTTAAAAGGTGTTAAAATTGATTTTTTTTATTTGTATTCAGAAATTGAATGAAATTTAATACTGGGATATTTTTGCTCCGTCATTTGTAACGAAAATTGTGAATCTGCTAAAAACACTAATTGATCATGTTTATCTTTAGCTAAATAGCGTTGTTTTACCTGTAAAAATTCTTTGTATTCTGAGTTTTTCTTATCTGTAGCCTCAATCCAACACGCTTTAAATACATTTAGATTTTCATAAGTACATTTTGCACCATATTCATGCTCTAATCTGTACTGTATTACTTCATATTGTAGTGCACCAACAGTTCCAATAACCTTTCTTCCGTTTAATTCTAAAGTAAATAATTGGGCTACACCTTCATCCATTAATTGGTCTATTCCTTTGTAAAGTTGCTTAGATTTTAAAGGATCTGCATTGTTAATATATCTAAAATGCTCTGGCGAAAAGCTTGGTACACCTTTATAATTAAGGACTTCACCTTCAGTTAAAGTGTCTCCAATTTTAAAAGTACCAGTATCTTGTAAACCAACAATATCACCAGGATAAGAGATATCTACAATCTCTTTCTTTTCAGCAAAAAACGCATTTGGACTAGAAAATTTCACCTTTTTGTTGTGCCTTACATGCAAGTAGGGCGCATTTCGTTTAAATTCTCCAGAAACAATTTTCACAAACGCTAAACGGTTTCTATGGTTAGGATCCATATTAGCGTGAATTTTAAATACAAATCCTGTAAATTTTTCTTCATCTGGTTGTACCAAACGTTCTTCACTTTGTTTTGCTCTTGGTTTAGGTGCTATTTGTACAAAACAATCTAACAATTCTCGAACACCAAAATTATTTAATGCAGATCCAAAAAATACGGGCTGCATAGTTCCGTCTAAGTACGTTTCTTGATTAAATTCAGGATAAATACCTTCTACTAACTCAATCTCTTCTCTTAATGTATTAGCGGCTTTATCACCTATTAAAACTTCTAATTCTTTAGATGCTAAGTCTTCAATTTCTATAGTATCTTCGATATCTTTTCGGCTGTCACCACTAAAAAGATTCACGTTTTTTTCCCATATGTTATAAATACCTTTAAAATCGTATCCCATGCCTATAGGGAAACTCAAAGGACACACTTTTAAATGTAATTTTTGTTCAATTTCATCTAGTAATTCAAAAGCATCTTTACCTTCTCGATCCATTTTATTTATAAAAACAATCATAGGTATGTTACGCATTCGGCAAACTTCAACTAATTTTTCTGTTTGTTCCTCAACACCTTTTGCAACATCAATTACAACAATAACACTATCTACTGCAGTTAGAGTCCTAAAAGTATCTTCAGCAAAATCCTTATGTCCTGGCGTATCAAGAATATTTATTTTGATGCCATTATACTCAAAAGCAAGAACAGATGTAGCTACAGATATACCTCTTTGGCGTTCAATTTCCATAAAGTCACTTGTTGCACCTTTTTTAATTTTGTTGCTTTTTACAGCACCTGCCTCTTGTATAGCGCCACCAAACAGTAATAATTTCTCTGTTAAAGTGGTTTTACCTGCATCTGGGTGAGATATAATTCCAAAGGTTCTTCTTCTAGCGATTTCTTTCTTGAAAGACATAAATTTTATTTTATGTAAATGTATTATTAAAAATTTCAATATTAAAATTTAAACTTTTCAAAGTATTAAACAATCACTTATATTTTATTAATCGTTAATTTATTGTGTTTAGTCGAAATTATATGTTTTTCATCGACTCATTCAGAACATTTTGTGAATCCTTTCAGATTTTAGTGTGCTACTTAGCTATTTTTGCTTTTATGTATTGTGTCTATATTTTGGATGCAACACTTGTTATTGATATAATTATTTATATATATGAAACTTTACTAATTTGTTAGGATTAAGAAGTGTAATTTTCAAGATTTTCTTGGTTTTTGCTGTTTTGTTTTCAAACACCATTTATGCGCAAACGTATGTTATGAGTGATCCTACTGTAAATGGACAAACTGTAACAACTAGTTCGGGATTATTTGTAGATTCTGGTTCTTTCTCTGCTAATTACTCAGATAACGAGACTTTATCAACAACTTTTGTTTCCCAATCTGGTGCAGCTTTAACAGTAGATTTTACAGTCTGGAATGTGGAAGATAATGCAACTTGTGGTTTTGATTCTTTATCAATTTATGATGGTCTAACAACAGGAGCAACATTAATAGGTACGTTTTGTACTACATCTCCTGGAACTATTGTTTCAACAAACTTAAACCATGCTTTAACTTTTGTTTTTACATCTGACACCTCCGTAACTGAAGAAGGTTGGGAAGCAACAATAAGTGCTGCTATTCCAGATACAGATGGAGATTCTTATGCAAATGATGTAGATGATGACGATGATAATGATGGTATTTTAGATACGGTTGAAGATAGCTGTACAGCAGCTCCAACAGGTACTATAGATTGGGATCAAGATTTTGGTACTCCAACGGGTGCAAACAGAGCTAATTTACAAGCAGGTATATTACCTTTTACCTCAGATGCTGTAGACGGTACCACTTTAACAGTTTCAAATTCAGATCCAACTACTGCTATTCAAGAAATTTCAATTATAGATGGTTTTGGTTTTGGTAACCGAGTTTTAGAAATAGAGCATTCACCATCTTTATCGGGTTCTACTACAGCTTTCGATTTTTCTACTCCAGTAAGAGATTTAACGTTTTCTATGCAAGACATAGATGCCGATAGTGGTATTGGGTTTCATGATAGAGTTGTTATTAGTGCTTATAGAGCAGATGGTTCAGTAGTTAATATAGATGCTTCTTATTATGGTACATTAGGGAATCATATTACTTTTACTGGTAATAATACGTTTGAAGGAATTTTGTCTCAAGGAAATGGTACTGCTGGTGATACAGGAGCGGTTTTAAATTTAAATTTTCCAGATGTTATTACAAAAGTTTTATTTTCATATTATAATGTTTTAGCACCAGCACCTACAAATACACAACGTATTGGTATTGCTGATTTAACATTTGTAGCAGTATGTAACTCAGATTTTGATAATGATGGAATTATAAATAGTCAAGATACAGATAGTGATAACGATGGTTGTCCAGATGCCTTAGAAGGTAATGGAGGTTTTGATTATACAGATTTAGATGGAGATGATTCCTTAGGAAATTCGTCAGATGGAAGTGGAACACCAATAAATGCAGGAGGAATAATTCCTCAAACTGATGTGTCTTCTCAAAATGTAGGAATTCAAGCTCCTGCATGTGATCCATGTAATGCTTCAAATCCTGCATTTGTGGATACTGATGGTGATGGTTATGCAGATGCTTGTGATTTAGATGATGATAACGATGGTATTTTAGATGATGAAGAATGTCCTCCATTTGAATTACAAAAAGTAATTGCAGTAATGGAAACTTATCCAACTATCAAAATAGATGTAAGATTTCATACAGATAGTCGTGCTCCTGATAATTACAATGTAGCATTATCAGATAGACGAAATAAATCTACTATTAAGTATTTAATCGAAAAAGGTGGAATAAACGGAGATAGATTAACAGGTAGAGGTTATGGGGAAACTCAATTAACAAACAAATGTAGTAATGGAGTAAAATGTACTAAGCAGCAACACCAATTAAATAGACGTAGTGAGTTTATTATTGTTTCTAAATAATAAATTAAACATAGAATAAAAAAGCGATCCAATTGGATCGCTTTTTTATTTTCTATAAAATTTCCTTAAAACTTTACTTTTAACGTCATCTATTTGCTAAATTTGTTTTGCTAAAAGTATTTATGAAAGAAGAACAAGTTATATTAGTAAACGAATTAGATGAACAAATAGGTTTAATGCCTAAAATGGAAGCACATGAAAAAGCACTACTTCATAGAGCTTTTTCAGTATTCGTTTTTAATAGTAATAAAGAAATGCTTTTGCAACAAAGAGCATTGGGTAAATACCATTCACCTGGCTTATGGACAAACACATGTTGTAGTCATCAAAGAGAAGGAGAAACTAATTTAGATGCTGGTAAAAGACGTTTACAAGAAGAAATGGGCTTTACTACAAATTTAAAAGAAACTATTTCATTTATTTACAAAGCACCTTTTGATAATGGTCTTACAGAGCATGAATTAGATCATATCTTATTAGGAGATTATAATGAAGACCCAATAATTAATCCAGATGAAGTAGAAGCTTTTAAATGGATGAAAACGGAATCTGTTAAAGAAGATATATTACAAAATCCTCAATTATATACAGCTTGGTTTAAAATAATATTCGAAAAATTTTACGATTACATAAACATAAGCAATGAAAGTAACAGTAAGTAGAAAAGCACATTTTAATGCCGCTCATAGATTGTATCGTAAAGATTGGTCCATGGAAAAAAACAATTCTATTTTTGGAAAATGTAACAATCCAAATTATCATGGTCATAATTACGAGTTAATCGCTAGTGTAACTGGAGAAATAGATCAAGAAACTGGTTTTGTTATAGATGTAAAAGTTTTAAAAGATATTATTAAAACTGAAGTTGAAGACGCTTTTGATCACAAAAACCTAAATTTAGATGTTGAAGAGTTTAAACACTTAAATCCAACAGCAGAGAATATAGTAGTTGTAATTCATAAAAAAATTCAAGCTAAATTACCTTCAAATTTAACACTTGAAGTTACTTTATTCGAAACACCTAGAAATTTTGTAACTTTTTCAGGATAGTATGAAATCATTATATCCATTAAAATTTCAACCAATTCTTAAAGAAAAAATTTGGGGAGGAAATAAGCTTAAAACTATTTTAGGTAAAAAAACTTTGCAACCAAATATTGGTGAGAGTTGGGAGATTAGTAATGTTCAAGGAGATATTTCAATTGTAGAAAACGGAGATTTAAAAGATAAATCCTTAACCTTTTTGTTAGAAACGTATACTTCTGATTTAATAGGGGAAAACAATTATAAGAGATTTGGTAATATTTTCCCATTACTTATTAAGTTTATTGATGCTGACAATGATTTATCTGTACAACTACATCCAAACGATGAACTAGCTAGTCAAAGACATGATTCTTTTGGGAAAACCGAAATGTGGTTCATAATGCAAGCTGATAAAGATGCTAACTTGATAGTAGATTTTAAAAATAATATAACCAAAATAGATTATTTAAATCATTTAGAAAATAAAACATTACCATCAATTTTAAATTTTGAAAAAGTAAAAGAACAAGACGCATTTTTTATTGAAGTAGGCAGAGTACATGCTATTTGTTCTGGAGTTTTGTTAGCTGAAATACAACAAACAAGCGATATTACTTATAGAGTTTATGATTGGGATAGAGTAGATCAACATGGTAACAAAAGAGATTTGCACATTGAAGATGCTTTAGATGCCATAAATTTTGAAATGCCTAATAACTATAAATTAGACTATTCTAAAACAGAGAACAATTCTAATCTAGTTAAATCTTGTAATTATTTTACTACTAATTATTTAAAAGTTACCACTACATTAATTAAAGAAAATAACTACGATTCTTTTATAATTTATATGTGTACTTCTGGAGACGTAACTATTAATTATAATAATACCAATTACACAATTAATAAAGGCGAAACAATTTTATTACCAGCTATTATTAAAAATTATACTATTAGCTCTGCAAATGCAGAATTATTAGAAGTGTATGTTTAGTTAAATACTTAAGATTAAATATTTTTTATAAGAAATAAAAAACTATTTTTGCATCATAAAATTAAATATCATGGCAAACAAGAGAGAATTAAAAAAAGACATTAACTACGTATTAGGAGATATTATTGAAGCAGTTTATGTTTGGGAATATTCAAATTCTGATAAAGACACTAAAAAAAGTGAAGCTATTATAGACGAAGCTATTTCAACTTTTGACAACTTAATAGAAAGAGTTAACGACAAAAAAGTAGAGGATAAAAAAGCTCATTTTAAAGCTATTAACCAAGATTTAGAATCTAATGGAAGAGCTTTAATAGAGAAAATAAATTCTTTATAAAAAAATATTAAAAAAGTCTTGCAGATATTAAAAAACCTATTAAATTTGCAACCGCTTCGCCGATGTAGCTCAGCTGGCTAGAGCAGCTGATTTGTAATCAGCAGGTCGTGGGTTCGAGTCCCTCCATCGGCTCAAAAGCCTCTCATTTTTTGAGAGGCTTTTTTTATAGATAGAATTCATAGAATTTAAAAGTTAAGCATAAAAAAACCAGAGAAATTAATCTCTGGTTTTTAGCTTTTATATTATGTGGTTGTTAAAGCTTATTTTTCTACTTTACTTACTAATTTTAAATCAAAGATTAAATTAGCATTTGGAGGAATAATTCCACCAGCACCTCTTTCTCCATAGCCTAGAAACGATGGAATGAAGATTCTTGCTTCATCTCCAATATTCATATTTAACATAGCTTCTCTAAATCCTGGGACTAATCTTGCACTTTGGTTGTATTGCATTGGAAAAGGCTTATAAGCTCCTTTTTTATCTCTAGCTTCATCATATTTTCCATTGTCTTTAGCCACATTAACCATACTAGTATCAAATAAAGTTCCATCTTCTAGAAAACCTGCATAATCAATTAAAACAGTTTCATGTGGGCCTAAATTTATTCCGTCTCCTCTTTTAGTATATACCATTACTAAACCAGATTCTAATTTCTTAACTTCTCCATTAACTTGATTATTTTTTGCAATAAAATCATCTTTAGCTTTTTCTAATAAAGCTAATTCTTCTTCTTTAGCTTTTTTTAAACCAATAAAGAAATTGTCAGAAACTTTTGGAGCATTAAATTTCTTAGCGTCGCTTCCTTTTCTTATTATATTAAGTTCATTAATAACAACATCTTTTAAAGGTTTATCACCGGCAGCTGTTTTAACGTTAGATATAGAGTCTTGAACATCTAATCCTAAAACCAGCTCTCCAAATACAGTGTGTCTGTTGTCTAGATTTGGTGTAGGCTTTTCAGTAATAAAAAATTGACTACCATTAGTTTTTGGTCCAGAGTTAGCCATAGATAAAATTCCTGGCTTGTCATGTTTTAATTCAGAAACAAACTCATCATTAAATCTATAACCTGGACTTCCAGCACCTGTAGCAGTAGGATCTCCACCTTGAATCATGAAATTATTTATAACTCTATGAAAAACGGTTCCATTATAGAATTTTTTGTTTGTATAAGCGGTATCTACTTTAGAGTTTTTTCCTTCAGCAAGTGCAACAAAATTTGCAACAGTTACAGGGGTTTTATCATAATGTAATTTAGCTAGCATTGTCCCTTTATTAGTTACAAATTCTGCATATATACCATCTTCTAAATCTGGGTATTTATCTTGACAAGAAGCAGCTGTTAAGCTTGTTAATAAAACTATAGATAATAGTTTAAAAAACATGTTGTTCACTTTATTCATTTTTAAAATTATTTATTAGGATTTATAGTTATTTTATTAATTGTAACATCGCAAATAATTGGAATATTAGTTCCTATTTTATTTTTATCTCCATAATAGCCAAATGCTTTTTGAGATGGAAATACAAATGTAGCAGATTCTCCTGTTTTTAACAACTTTAGTCCTTCTCTTAATCCAGTAAAAATTTCTTGTTGATCCATACTGTATTTTTGAGTTTTAAGTTCTTCTCTAGAGTATAATATTTTTCCTTTTAAGTTTTTTATATTATAATTAAAAGTAATGATGTCTCCAAATTGTGGTGTATACGTTAAAGAATCAATTTTTATATTATATCTATACCAAAAACCTGTTTTTGATGCAATATATTCTATATCAGATTTGTCTAATATTTCAGATTTAATTGTTTGATATTCCTTATTATTTAATTCTTTATTCCTTTCTGCAGACTGCTCAATAAAACTACCTGTTTTTACAGATATTGGTTTTCTAGGTTCTGGAGATTTACAACTAAAACTGAATAATAATATAAAGAAGAGTAGGCTAAATTTCATTTTGTAAAGCGTTTTTGTGTTCAGGTAATATACTAATAAATTTATCAATAGTTTTTTCTAAAGATAAATCACTTTTTCCTCCTGCAGCGTTTGTATGTCCGCCACCTTCAAAATGAGATCTAGATAATTCGTTAACTGAAAAATCTCCTTTAGATCTAAGTGATATTTTTATTATACCCTGTTTTTCATCTTCAATAAAAATTGCAGCCATAACACATCCATTAAGAGATAGTGCGTAGTTAACAACACCTTCTGTATCTCCTTTTTTATAATTAAATTCTCTTAACTCTTCTTGGGTTAACGTTATGTATGCTGTATTATATTCTTCTAAATATACTAGGTTGTTTAATGCTTTTCCTAATAATTGAAGTCTATTGTAACTGTTAGTATCGTAAACTTTATTATGAATAACTGTGTTATCTGCACCTTTTTCAATTAATTGTGATATAATATTATGTGTTACATTAGTTGTAGATCTAAATCGAAAAGAACCAGTATCAGTCATAATTCCTACATAAATACAAGTAGCAATAGCATCATCAATTAAGCTAGTATCTTTCATCTTATCAATAAAATGGTAAACCATTTCACAGGTAGAACTCATTGATGTATCACTATACATATAAGTCGCAAAATCATCTGGTTGTTGATGATGATCTATCATTATTTTTAAAGCTTCACTCGAATTTAGAACATGTTGCATTTCTCCAGTTCTGTGAAATGCATTAAAATCCAAAGCAAAAATTATTTCAGCATTAGAAATTAATTTATCAGAATTTACTTTATCATCTTCGTATCTTTTAATAGAATCATCGCCTGGTAGCCATTTAAGAAATTGTGGGTAATCATTAGGGACAATAACTATTGGGTTTTGATTTAGTTTTTTTAAATAATGATATAAAGCTAAACTAGAACCAATTGCGTCACCATCAGGATTTCTATGTGATACAATAATTATACGCTTTGGGTTGGATAATAATTCTTTAATTGAATTTATTTCTGATGTATTCATAAAGCTAAGATATTAATATCTTTTTTGAATACTTGTATCTTAACGTGATTTTAATGGGTTTTATCGAAAAAAACGTTTTCGTTAATGTAATTATATCTTGTGGCAGTACTTTTGCACTCTGTAAAGAAATAATACAAACAAAAATGAAAAAAGTTTACACAATTTTATTTAGCTTAACCGCTTTATTATTAACAAGTTCAAAGACGGAAGACTTCAATATATCAGAAATGATTTTAGTTGAAGGTGGCCAGTTTTTAATGGGATCACCCTATAGTGATGGTTTAGCAGAAAAAGATGAACAACCCCAAAATACTGTAAGCGTAGATAGCTTTTACATGTCTAAATATGAAGTAACTGTTGAAGAATGGAAAGCTTACATAAAAGATAAAGGGATTTCTATGCCAGCAGAACCAAAATGGGGATGGGAAGATAGTTTTCCAATGTCAAGTGTAACTTGGTTAGATGCAGTAGACTATTGTAACTGGTTAAGTGAAAAACACAGTTTAGAACCTGCGTATAGTAAAAGAGGTAGCTATTACTTTTGTAATTTTAGTGCAACAGGATACAGACTTCCTACTGAAGCAGAATGGGAATATGCTGCAAGAGGAGGAAAAAAATCTAAAGGGTATTTATATGCAGGAGCAAATAATCCAGATAGAATGTCTTGGAATCAAACAAATAGTGAAGGTAGACCTCACACAATTGGAACACGTTACGCTAATGAATTAGGTATTCATGATTTAAATGGTAACGTTTGGGAATGGTGTTGGGATATTTATGACGAACTTTATTACAAAGACATGAAAAAGGAATTAACATCTACAGATAACCCTAAAGGAGGAACAGATGGAGATTACAGAGTAGTTAAAGGTGGATCTTGGGATAGTAAAGTTAGTTTTTTACGACCAGGGAATAAAGTAAGAGCTAAAGTAACTCAGGTGTATGATTTTTTTGGTTTTAGAATTGTAAAGTCAGCAAAATAATTTCACTCATTAAATAATTTAAAAGGGTTACTATTTTTTAGTAATCCTTTTTTTATAAAAGATAATTGTATTAAGTATTAAATAAACTACTTTTGCAAAAAAAAAATAATAAAAAAAATAATAAAAATGGCAACTAACAGAACATTTACAATGCTTAAGCCAGATGCAGTCGAAAAAGGACACATTGGTGCAATTTTAGAAAAAATTAATGCTTCAGGTTTTAGAATCGTAGCTTTAAAATTAACTCAAATGACTAAAGCAGATGCTGAATCATTTTACGCAGTACATAATGAGCGTCCATTTTTTGGAGAGTTAGTAGAATATATGACACGAGGACCTATTGTTGCTGCTATCTTAGAAAAAGAAAACGCAGTTGCAGATTTTAGAACTTTAATTGGTGCTACAAACCCTGCAGATGCAGCAGAAGGAACAATCCGTAAACTATACGCAGCTTCTATTGGAGAAAATGCTGTTCACGGTAGTGATAGTGATGAAAATGCTGCTATTGAAGGTGAATTTCATTTTGCTGGAAGAGAGCAGTTTTAAGAATTTAACTATATAAAAATATTTAAAACCTGAGCTTTGGCTCAGGTTTTTTTATTATATAAAATTATGAGTATCTTGTCAGTCGATTAAAAACCAAAAGAAATATGAAAAAAAAATTTCTCTCATTTATTGCTATTTTATTAATAGTTCAATTTGGATGGTCTCAAGACAATACCCAACAATTAAAAGAATTTGTTGATAGTACAGGTTCAAATGTTAAAATAAACTCAATAAATAATACGGTTGATTTTATAATTTTTCAACCACAAAAAGCATACAAAATAGAGGGGAATTCAATACAAATTAAAATAAACAGTTTTTTAACAGCTAATGAATTGATGTTAGGTGTTCCAAAAAATCAATTATTCATTAATGAAGAAAGAATGGATAATTATGGGTTAAAACATGTTATTCTTCAACAAAAAATTAATAATATTCCAGTTTTTGATGGTCAACTAAGATTTCATTTTAATTCTGATTTAGATGTTACTTCTATTAATGGGAACTTAATTAGTAATCCTAAAATTAATACAGTTCCTACTCTTTCATCAATTGAAGCGCAACAAAAAGCATTAGAGTTAGTTAATAATCAGAATATAAATTTATCAAATGCTCCATTGAAAGTGATTTCAAATGAATTATTTGTTTTTCAAAAGGGATTAATTGAAAATTTATTTGAAGGAAATTATTTAACCTATAGAGTAGAGGTTAGAAACGACTTAGATGTTAGAGAGTTTTTATTTATAAATGCGCATTCTGGAGAATTAGTAGAACAATTTACTGGAATGGCTCATGCACTAGATAGAACAGTTTATGAAGGTAACACAAGTACAGTAGTTTGGGATGAAGGCGATGCTTTTCCTGGTTCTTTAACTTCTTGGCAACAAAATGAAGTAGTTGCATCTGCTCATGCTTATCATTTTTTTAATAATACGTTTGGATACACTTCCTATGATGGTTCTGATGCTTCAATGAGAACAGTTAATAATGATCCAGGTATTGCATGCCCTAATGCTAATTGGAATGGCGTAACGGCTAATTATTGTAATGGAACTGCAACAGATGATGTTATTTGCCACGAATGGGGACATGCCTATACTGAATACACCAGTGGCTTGATTTATTATTATCAATCAGGAGCTTTAAATGAATCTTTTTCAGATGTTTGGGGAGAAACAATAGATATACTAAATGTTTATGAAGATGCTGGGGAAGATCTATCCGTTAGAACAGGGACAGGTTGTAATGAATCCTTAAGATGGAAAGTTGGTGAAGATGCTACAGCTTTTGGTGGAGCAATAAGAGATATGTGGAACCCTGTTTGTAGAAATGATCCAGGTAAATTAACAGATGGTCAGTATTGGTGTTCTGCAGGAGATTCTGGCGGAGTGCATATTAATTCTGGTGTTCCAAATCATGCCTATGCTTTATTAGTAGATGGTGGTACTTATAATGGACAAACTATTACAGGTTTAGGATTTGTAAAATCAGCACATATTTTTTGGAGAGCTCAAAGTCAATATTTAACAGCAACAAGTGATTTTTCTGTTTTTGCAGATGCATTAGAAGCTTCTGCTAATGATTTATTAGGCATTAATTTAGAAAATATTACTGCTTCATCAATTAATACTGCTACTCCAGCAGGATTATCTGGTCAATCTATAACTGCTTCTGATTTAATAGAATTAAACGAGGTTTTATTAGCTGTAGAATTAAGAACTAACCCAGATGCTTGTGGTTTTACGCCATTACTATCAGAAACAACAATATTATGTCCTAACGCAACAAATGGGCAAGATTTATTTTTAGAAGATTGGGAATCTGGGACAGATGGTTGGACTATTTCTAATATTCCATCTAATCCAGCAACATGGGAAGAAAGGGATTGGGTTTTAGAAACTACTTTACCAAAAAGTAGAATAGGTACTGGTGTTTTTGGTTCTGATCCAATTAATGGTAATTGCTCTACAAGTTTACAAAATGGGATTTTAAGATTAGAAAGCCCAATAATTACAGCGCCATCTGTAATGGTAAATGATTATCAAATGGCTTTTAATCATAATATTTCTACAGAATTTCAATGGGATGGCGCAAATATCAAATATAAATTAAATACCGGGGCTTGGATATTATTACCTAGTAGTGCATTTATTATTAATGCTTACAATGATACTATTAATGGAATTCCTGCTGGTAATGATAACCCAATGTTTTCTCAAGATGCTTTTACAGGTTATGATGAAGGCGGATTGACAGGTAGTTGGGTAACTAGTGTTATTGATTTAGCATTTTTAGGTTTTGAAGAAAATGACACTATTCAATTTAGATTTGAAATGGGTACTGATGGTTGTAATGGAACAGTTGGTTGGTATTTAGATGAAATTTACGTTTACAGTTGTTCTACTGTTTTAGGTGTAGATAGTTTCAATATGGTTAAATCTAATTTATCTGTTTACCCAAATCCTTCTAATGGAATATTTACATTATCTAATTCAAATACTATTCAATTAAAAGGTGCTCAAGTTTACGATATTAATGGTCGCTTAGTTAAAACAATAAACCTAGATGCTAATAACTTAAAAACTAATATAGATTTAAGCGCAATGTCTCAAGGTTTATATTTCTTAAAAGTAAATACAGAGACTACAAGTGTCAACTTTAAGTTGATTAAAGAGTAGTTGATTTTTTCTATATGAAACAAAAAAAAGCAGCGATTTATCGTTGCTTTTTTTGTGATTAATATTATTTTGAATGTTGTAGTTACTCCAAATAAAAAAGGCTTTCCTTATGGAAAGCCTTTTTTGTAAAGATTGAAATAGAAAATATATAAATTATACTACTTTTACATTTACTGCGTTCATTCCTTTTCTTCCTTCTTGTAAATCGAATTCTACAACATCACCTTCACGAACTTCGTCGATTAATCCAGAGATGTGTACGAAATGGTCTTTGTCTGATCCATCTTCAGTTATGAAACCAAATCCTTTTGAATCGTTGAAAAATTTTACTGTACCTTGAGCCATTATAATAATTATTTAATTTGTAATTACTGCAAATATAAGTTTTAAATTGAAACAAACGCTTTATTTGTTTTTTTTTTAATAAAAAACAATAATTAGCGTAAAATTAATTTCTTGATCAATTGTTTTCCTAGTGCTTCGTTAAGCATAGAAATTATTTTTTCCTTACCGTAACTCAATTCTTCTCTAAGAACACTAGAGCTTAGTTGTACATACAGTACATCATTTTTAAAATCTATTGCAGTGGTATATTTATTTACGCCAGAACCCATTTGCTCTGCCCAAATGTCTTGAACATTAACTTTATCTAATCCTTTTTCTAACTTATTAGTACTAACAAATTCGCTTAAAGCTTCAGATATATTTAATATGTCGTTTATTCTTTTTGCCATTAGTCTAAATTAAAAGGTTGGTATCTTTTGTATTTGTAAGTAATATTCTGGTTATTTTTTATAATTAACTCTTCGTTAGTTGCTTTAAGGATTGTTTCTTTAAATTCAGAAAAAGCGGTCTTATAATATAAGTTTAAGCTATCGTTTTCAATTTTTAAACTAATTTGTTCTTTGGTGTTGTTAGTTTCAAATTTACCATCAAAACGTGGTTTTAGTTTTTGTCTAAATCCTTTTAAACTATCATTAACCATAATATAGTCAATAGTTTCGCTAATAGTGTAAGTTTTTGTTTTAAATTCTGAAACCACTTCTTTTATTTCCCAATAACCATTAATGTGTTCTAATTGATCTTCTTTGCTTTGTGAGCAAGAAAAACCTATTAATACAATTAGTAACAATCCTATGTTCTTCATTTTAATAGTCTTTAAAGAATTTATAAATTGAATATTTTATATGTTTGGTGGACTTGTTTTACTGCTTTTTCTGTTCGCTCGGCATGTGTGTCGCTTATAAATAACTGACCAAAGTTTTCCTGATTAACAAGTTCTATAATTTGAGCCACTCTGTTTTCATCTAATTTGTCAAAAATATCATCTAATAATAAAACAGGCGTTTCGCCACTTTGTTGTTTAATAAACTCAAACTGAGCCAATTTTAAAGCAATTAGAAAAGACTTTTGCTGTCCTTGACTTCCAAATTTTTTAATAGGATGATTATCTATAGTAAACAATAAATCGTCTTTATGAACTCCAATTGTGGTGTATTGTATGGCTTTGTCCTTGTTAATACATTGGTTTAATAAAGTCAATAAATCGTTTTCAAACAAATCGCTTTTATAGCTTAAATCTATGTCTTCGTTATTATTACTAATGGCTTTATATTTCTCTTTAAAAATTGGCGTAAACACCTCTAAGAATTTTGAGCGTTCATCAAAAATTAGTTGTGCATAACCATTTAATTGTTCATTATACACTTGAATAGTATCGTTATTAAAAGTATGATTAAGTGCAAAATATTTTAACAACGCATTTCGCTGCGCCAAAACCTTATTGTAGTTAATTAAAGCATCCAAATAGCTTTTATTACTTTGTGAAATAACACTATCTATAAATTTTCTACGTGTTTCGCTACCTTCTATTATTAAATCACGGTCTGCTGGTGAAATAATTACAAGCGGTAAAAAACCAATGTGATCACTAAATTTTGTGTAAGGTTTATTGTTACGCTTAATTACTTTTTTCTGATTACGTTTTAGACTAACTACAACTTTTTCTGTTTTCTCTTTTTTGAGGTAATCGCCATTAATTACAAAAAAATCCTCATCGTGCTTAATGTTCTGACTAGCAATAGGGTTAAAGTAACTTTTGCCAAAAGATAAATGGTAAATAGCATCTAGGATATTGGTTTTTCCAACGCCATTATTTCCAACAAAACAGTTTATTTTAGAATCAAAATCAAAAGATTTAGAGTCAAAATTCTTGTAATTTAATAAGGAAAGTGTGTTTAAAACCATAGGTAAAAATCAGTCAGATTTTATGAATTATAAGTACTTATAATTAGAGATGTGCAAATTATTGAAAAATATCAAATAAATAAGCTTTTTTATCTGCGGAAATATTTTATTTTTGTGCGCATTAATATATAGATATGGCAACTTACAATAAAAGAGGATACAAGCAAAAAAAGCAAATTGAAGCAGAAGTTTCAACTGAAGACGAAACAATAGATGTTGGAGATTCTACCACAGCAGAGGTTTTTAATTCATTAGACGAAGGCGCAAATAAAGCTGAAGAGTTTGTAGAAAAAAATCAAAAATACATTTTCATAATTATTGGAGTAGTAGCAGCTGTAGTATTAGGTTACTTAGCTTACCAACAGTTTGTAACTAAACCAGCACAAGCAACTGCAAGTAATGAAATGTACCAAGCACAAAAGTATTTTAACGAAGCTGTTAACGGCACACAAAAAGATTCGTTATATAAGTTAGCCTTAAATGGTGGAAACGGAAAATACGGATTTGTTGATATAGCAGATAAATTTAGCGGAACAAAAGCTGGTAACTTAGCTAACGCTTACGCAGGTTTAGCTTACTTAAACATTAAAGAATACAAAAAAGCAGAATCTTATTTACAGCAATTTAAAGGTGAAGACGAAATAGTTACACCAATGATTAAAGGTTCTTTAGGAGATTTATACGCTCAATTAGACCAAAAAGAAGATGCTTTAAGTGCATATAAAGAAGCTGCTAAATTAAGAAATAACAGTTTTTCTACACCAACTTACTTATACAAAGCAGGAATTACAGCTTTAGATTTAGGAAAAGGTGCAGAAGCTTTAGATTTATTTAAACAATTAAAAGACAATTATCCAACCTCTACAGAAGCTACAGATGCAGATGTATTTATTGGAAAAGCGCAAGCAATGTCTAAATAAAACTTATATGGCAACAACAGATTTATCATCTTACGATAAAGCAACAATCCCAAATGCGAAAAATTTTCGATTTGGGATTGTTGTTTCAGAATGGAATTCTAACATTACTAATGGACTTTTAGAAGGTGCAAAACATACACTTTTAGAGCATGGTGTTTTACCAAGTAATATTAAAGTTTGGGATGTTCCAGGAAGTTATGAGCTTATTTACGGTTCTAAAAAAATGCAAATGCAGAACGTAGATGCTGTAATTGCAATTGGAAGCGTAATTCAAGGAGAAACTAAACATTTTGATTTTGTATGCGATGCGGTTGCTCACGGAATTAAAGATTTAAATATAATAAATGATGTTCCTGTTATTTTCTGTGTGTTAACAGATAATAATATGCAACAAGCTATAGATAGAAGTGGAGGACAACATGGCAATAAAGGTGTTGAAGCTGCAGTAGCTGGAATTAAAATGGCAGAGTTAAGAGCAAACGCTTAAAATTAAGCTAGTTATACAAGATTAGATTTATATTAAAAAATCCAAGCCTAATAGGTTTGGATTTTTTTATTCATCAATTTTAGTAGCTTCTCTTGTTTTGTTAACAAATTTTAGCATTCAAAGCCGTTAGAACCCTAACATTTTCAGTATTTTTGAAAGATAAATTAACCTTTATAATATGTTTAACCAACGAAAAAATAAACGTTTTAATTATCAGACGCGATTTTCTTCAGAAGAAGAACAGAGAAAAGCGGATTTAAAAAAAGAAGGTAAGTTTGATTTTAAACGCAAGCCAAAACAAAGTAGCGTAAAGGTTTCAACATTAATCGTCTTGTTTGGCTTATTAATTGTGGTAGCTATTGTTATGTATATTTTAGAAACCAAAATGAATTAAGGTTATGGGACTATTATCAAAACGAAAAAATAAAAAATTTAGTTACGAACCTAGATTTTATAAAGGTGAAGGAAATCCGTATGAAATTAAACATAAGTTTGATGATTACCGTAAAACCGTAGGAGAAAACCCAAATTTTAAACAGAAGTTTGTTAATGCGTTCGATGAGTTTAAGAACTCGCCAGATAAAGCAGCAAACAGACGTATTCTAATTATCTTTTTAGTTTTCATTTTAGCCTTTTTAATTTTTATAGAATTCGATTTAACTATCTTCTTCAAGTAAAGTATATGTCAGATATTATACAATTATTACCAGATCATGTTGCTAACCAAATAGCCGCAGGAGAAGTGGTGCAAAGACCAGCTTCTGTTGTAAAAGAGCTAATGGAGAATGCTATAGACGCAAAAGCAACTCAGATTAAGTTAATAATTAAAGAAGCGGGAAAAACGCTTATACAAGTTATAGACAACGGAATTGGAATGTCCGAAACCGATGCTCGTTTAAGTTTTGAGCGCCATGCAACTTCTAAAATTAAAACTGCAGACGATTTATTTCTATTAAACACAAAAGGATTTAGAGGCGAAGCTTTAGCAAGTATTGCAGCAATTGCACATGTAGAGTTAAAAACCAAGCAAGAAAATGCTGAGGTTGGAACTTCTATTGTTATAGAAGGTAGCCAAGTGACATCTCAAGATGTTGTTGTTACGCCAAAAGGAAGCAGTATTGCAGTTAAAAATTTATTTTTTAATATTCCTGCAAGACGAAATTTTTTAAAATCTAATGCTGTAGAATTACGCCATATTATAGATGAATTTTACCGCGTTGCTTTAGCACATCCAAATTTAGGATTTGTATTATTCCATAACGGAAGTGAATTATATAATTTACCACAAAGCAATTATAGACAGCGTATTGTAAACTTATTAGGTGCAAAAACCAACGAAAAATTAGTTCCAGTAGATGAAGCTACCGAAGTGGTTACTATTTCTGGATTTGTTGGAAAACCAGAATACGCAAAAAAAACTAGAGGCGAACAGTACTTTTTTGTTAACGACCGATTTATAAAAAGCGCGTATTTAAATCACGCTATAGCATCAGCTTTTCAAGGCTTGTTAAAAGAAGGACATCATGCGTCTTACTTTTTATATTTAAAGGTTAATCCGCAAAGTATAGATATAAATATTCATCCTACTAAAACAGAAATTAAGTTTGACGATGAGCAAACACTTTACGCCATTTTACGTTCGGCAGTAAAACATAGTTTGGGGCAATTTAATATTGCGCCAGTTTTAGATTTTGAACGTGATTCTAATTTAGATACTCCATATAAACAAGCTATTTCTGGTAAAATGCCACAAGTAGAAGTAGATAGGAATTTTAATCCGTTTGCTACAGAAACACAAAAAACCACGGTTACAAATACCGTGAAAACTTCAGATTATAAAAAAGCACCAGCCGCAAGTTGGGAAAGTTTATATGTTGGTTTAGAATCTAAAGGCACAAAAGATACGGTAGATTTTAGTGAAGTAGAATTTGAAAGTGCTCCAGAAGCCACAACCATTTATAATGATGTGGTTAAGGATGAAAAGCAATACACAACCTATCAGCTTAACAACAAATACATTATTAGTACCATAAAATCTGGGATGTTATTAATAGACCAACATAGAGCGCACCAACGTGTGTTATATGAAGATTTTTTAAAACACATAACTGTAAAAGAAGCCGTTAGTCAGCAATTATTATTTCCTTTAGAACTGCATTTTTCGGTTCAGGATATAGAAATTATCAAACAATTACAGCAAGATTTAGAATATACCGGATTTATATTTCATGATATTAAAAAGGAAATTGTAGAAATTACAGGAGTTCCGGTTAGTGTTCCCGAAAGCGAAGTGTCTATTTTATTAGAACAATTAATTAGCGATGTTGAAAACGAAGTACCAGATTCTCATTTTAGTGTCACAGATTTAATAGCCAAATCTTTAGCAAAAAGTTTAGCTATTAAAAACGGAAAAAAATTAAATCCAACAGAACAAGAACATTTGGTTAACAGCTTATTTGCCTGTAAAGAACCAAATGTATCTCCAACTAATAAAACCACGTTTATTACCATGAGTGTAGATGAACTGGATAAAAAATTCGTGTAATTATGATGCGTATTACAGATACCGTAAAACATTTATTAATACTTAACGTTATTTTCTTTGCTGGTGCACAGTTTGTTGGTGGCGGACAATTATTCTACGATTTATTTGCACTTTATTTTCCAGAAAACGATGCCTTTAAACCTTGGCAAATAGTAACGCATATGTTTATGCATGGCGGCATTATGCACTTAGTGTTTAATATGTTTGCACTTTGGATGTTTGGTTCTACAGTAGAAACTAGGCTTGGTAGAAATAAATTTTTATTCGTGTATTTTTCGGCAGGATTAGGAGCTGTTTTACTGCAAGTTGGTTATAATTATTTCGATTTTACAGGAATAATGAACGATTTAATAGCATCTGGTTTTTCTAAACCCGATATTATTGAAATGATTACCACAAATAAAGTCTCCAATGCAGTTTCAGGAGAGCAATTAAGTGGATTGCAAAACGCGTTTTCTATCTATAATGGTTCTATGGTTGGAGCTTCAGGTTGTTTAATGGGAATTTTAGTAGCTTTTGGAATGTTAAATCCAAATGCAGAATTAATGATGATTTTCTTACCTATTCCAATAAAAGCAAAGTATTTTATTCCTGGAATTATACTATTAGATGTTATTTCTGCGTTTTCAGGTCAGTCGTTTTTTAGTCCAAGTAATACCGCATATTTAGCTCACGTTGGTGGAGCTTTAGTAGGTTTTATAATAATGTGGTACTGGAAAAAGAATAGTTTTAATAACTACAGAATAGATTAATGAGTTTTATAGACAACATACAAGACAAGTATAGAAATCTAAATGTTTTAGAGCAGTTAATAGCAATTAATGTTTCGCTATTTATACTTGTATTTCTTCTAAAACCCTTTCTAGGCGATGTATTGTCGTGGTTTGAATTAAAAAGCGATATCAATAAAATTATATTTCAACCTTGGAGTATTTTAACCTATGCTTTCCTTCATTATAATCCTATTCATATTATTATAAATATGTTGTGGTTGTACTTTATAGGAAAAACGTTCTTAAACCTTTTTAGTCCAAAAATGGCGTTAAACGTTTATTTTTTAGGTGCTATTTCTGGAGGATTAGTTTTTCTTTTAGGTTATAACTTAGTACCTGGATTTTTTAAAGGTTCTGCTTATGTTATTGGAGCTTCGGCTGCAGTAAGAGCTTTAATGATTTTTCTATGTGCATACATGCCAAATCAAGAAGTGCCATTATTTTCTTTTAAATTAAAGCTGTCTTACATAGGTTGGGCTCTAGTTGCTTTTGATGTAATAGGCTTATTTGGGGATAACGCAGGTGGAAATTTAGCACATATAGGTGGCGATATTTTAGGTTTTTTCTATTCTAGTCAGTTATTAAAAGGTAACGATATTGGTAAAGGTTTTGAAAAATTAATGGACATAATTAGTGCTTGGTTTAAACCATCCAAAAAAACACCATTTAAGAAAGTACATAAAAATAAATCTAAAGTTGCTGGCGTTAAAAAAGAAGAGTTTGATGAATTTTCAAAGCAGAAGAAAATAGATTTAATTTTAGATAAAATTGCAAAAAACGGTTACGATAGTTTAACTGCTGAAGAAAAAGAGTTTCTGTTTAGAGCTGGGAAATAGTTTTGAGTCTACAATTCTCAGTCTTTAGTAAGCAGTCAAAACATGTTTTATCTCGCACAAAATTGGCGATAAAAATAGTTGTATCAAGAAGTAGATGTTATTAATTAAATGAGTAAAAAACCAAAAATAGAAATTAGACTAAACCAAACCGATAAGACTCTTGAGTTTGTTGGATGGATTGCTGTTCTTGGTATTTGGTTTTTTACGTTATTAAATTATTCTAATTTACCAGATATAATTCCAACACATTTTAATGGTGCAGGACAAGCAGATGGATTTGGAACTAAATCTAGTATTGTAGCATTACCATTTATTTCAACATTACTATTTATAGGATTAACGTTTTTAAATAAATATCCGCATAACTTAAATTACCCTACAGAAATCACTGAAGAAAACGCTTTATACCAATACACTAACGCAACGCGATTAATGCGAGTTTTAAAATTGGTAATAGTCATAATTTTTGGTGTTATAGTTTATAAAACGGTACAAAGCGCAAATGGAAATTCAGATGGACTTGGCGCTTGGTTTTTACCGTTTGTTTTGGCAATGATTTTTGCTCCAATACTATATTTTTTAATACATTCGAATAAAAATAAGAGCTCTAAATAAATATTGATAATAGATAACAACTTTTGAAGAAACTAAACTTTATAGATAAATTAATATTTCTGGCAAATTCGCTGGCAGCATTTGTGTTGCTTTTAGCCTATTTCTTGCCATTAATGCCACCTAAAACATTTTCGGTGTTATCTGTACTTAGTTTAGGTTTGCCTTTTTTAATGTTGTTAAATGTGCTGTTTTTTGTCTATTGGTTACTTAAAGTAAAGCGTCAATTTATCCTATCTCTTCTAATTGTTGGATTTGGTTATTTTTTATTTGGTTCTTTATATAAGTTTTCAAATTCTGAAACAAAACCTTCAGATAAATCCATTTCTGTAATGAATTATAATGTAAGGTTATTTAATTTGTACGATTGGATTCCTAACGTTGATGTGCCAAACCAATTTTCTTCATTTGTAAAAAAGGAACAGCCAGATGTGTTGTGTTTGCAAGAATATAACCCAACTAATAAAATAGATTTAAAACAATATCCATATAAATACGAAAAGGTTGAAGGTATAAAATTTAAATACGGACAAGCCATTTTTTCAAAATTCCCAATTATAAATTCGGGTTCTATAGAGTTTCCAAATACTGCTAACAATGCTATTTTTGCCGATGTTGTTGCTCATAACGATACTATTAGAGTTTATAATGTTCATTTACAATCTTTAAAAATAGATACTAAAGTCGAAAATTATACACAAGAAGAATCTGAAAAAGTATTTATAGGTATTGGGAAATCGTTTAAAATGCAACAGTTTCAAAGTGAATTATTTTTAATGCACAAAAACGATTGTAAGTATAAAACCATAGTTAGTGGCGATTTTAATAATACCGCGTTTTCTTATGTTTACAGGAGTATTAAAGGTAATATGAAAGATGCCTTTAAAGTGTCTGGAAATGGTTTTGGAAGAACATTTAATTTTAAGTTTTTTCCACTAAGAATAGACTTTTTACTTTCGGATGAAGCTTTGCAAGTCAATAAGTTTAAAACTTATGATATCCAACTTTCCGATCATTATCCTGTAATGGCAACGTTTTCTTTAAAGTAGCTTATGTAGTCATTTCGAAGTGTTTAGAAATCACATTATTAAGTTAGTTGAGTTTTTTGTGCGATGTCTCCATTCGTCGACATTGTAAAGATGTTTATTCTTTGATAAGCCTATAATTTATAAATTTAGTATCGTGTCATTTCGAAGTATTGAGAAATCACATTATTAGGCAGTTGAGTTTTTTGTGCGTTGTATATATTAAGACACAAGATAAATACCTAATAACCCAAACTCATTAAATAACAATCCAAACTATCTGCTATAATATGGCAAATTAACCCAATTCCAATAACTCGTGTTGCTTTAGGAATTAATAGCAATAAATAACCTGCAATTGCATAGTAGGAATGTAGAAAGTGGAAATTTATACTACAACGGTTGGGATGAAATATAGGAGTTGCCAGCAAATGGTCTAAATCTATTATAAAAGCGCATAGAAAAATAAGGTAAACTTTTATAAACTTAGGCTTATAAAAAAGAAGAGCAATTGCTAGAGGCAATAAAAAGTGAACGCCATAATGTAGAAAAGGTCTCAGCATTATTTTAAAGGCTGATTTTCTAAATAGGTTAGTGCGTTTGTTCCTTCGTTAAATAACAGATCTAAGATGCTTAAATTGGATATAAATCCATGTTTGGTTCCAAAAACTTGAGTGTAAGATTCTAAATTAAAACCTTTGGATTTTCTTTCTGCTAAAACTCTAAAATCGGAAGTGTTTTCTACTTCTTTTTCAAAAGTAGTAGTTTTGGATAAATTGGTTTCAACTTGTAAAATATCGCAAAAAACGTCTAATGTTTTTAAGTTGAAATCAAGAATATAGTCAAACTTATCTTCAAATAAATGAATAATCTCATCTTCGTAAAACTCAAAAAAAGGTGATGTTCTGTAAGCCGATTCTAAAGATTTCCAAATGTGTAATTGCCAATTGTCTTCATTATAAATCTTAACATCTTTATATAACTGACGTTCTTTCTGTGTGTAAATTACAGGTAAGTTAAGCTGTAATAAACCATTTGCGCCATAAATGTTGGCTCTATTTCTATAGGTTTGCTTTTGGTAATTCCCACAAACTTCTATATCTACATTGCTATGTTGTGCTAAAACAGCAAACGTAGAAATATCTGGAAATAGAGTAGGCGTAATTAAAGCGTTCATTATTTAGTTAAAGCTTTAGGACTTAAATTAAATTGATATTCTAAATTCAAACTATAAGAATTGGTCAGTACTTTAGAATCTTCAATTCTAGAAATGTTTATTAATCCTAAATTATTCCTTAGTTCAATTGTAAATTTATTTCCATTATTTGTTTTAAAACTTTTTCCAATTCCTAAAACAGTACCAAAATCCATTTGTTGAAAAAACTGACGACTATTATCCTCAACTTTATCGCCATTTACTTTTGCTGCGGTATTATTAAGAAAATCTAAAAATCCACCTGCGTTTATAAAATAATCTTTAGTTGAACCAAATTTATACTTAACGGCTATAGGAATAGAAAGGTAAAGTATACTTGATTTTACTTTAATATCACCATCCGAAATAGATGCTCCTGGATCTAAAAAAGAAAACTCATATTTGTCAAATTTTCTAACAGCACTTTTTCTATGATAATTAATGTTTATTAAAAGGCTAAGTTTTTCGTTTAAAGGAAATTCTCCAGAAACACCAAACAAGTAATCTAATCCAAAGTTATTTTGGTTAGCGTCTTCATTTCCTCTAAAGTTAGATAAAGTTGCTCCAGTTCTAACTCCAAAATATGCTTCGGTTTGGCTAAAGCAAGTGGTTGAAACTAAAATTAATAATAAGTAGGTAAGTAGGGATTTCATTTTATAAAATTTAAGCGCTTAATTTTTTCTTTTTTCTATATCTAGAAAAACCAACATATCCAAGAATTAATAATAGTACCGGAATTAAAAAAGAGGTTGCTTTTCCTTCACCAGAAACCGTTGTAAATAAACGTTCCCAACGAATTTTATTTAGTCCTTTTCCGTTAGTATCCCAACTCATCCAAACTAAAACAGGTTTTCCTACTACGTGATCTTGTGGCACAAATCCCCAAGCTCTAGCATCTTGTGAGTTATGTCTGTTATCACCCATCATCCAGTAATAATCTTGCTTAAATGTATACGTTTTAGCAACTTGATTATTAATTAAAATCTGATTTCCGTTAACTTTTAATGTGTTGCCTTCATAAGCTGTAATAATACGTTTGTATAAAGGTAAAACGTCTATGTTTAAATCTACTGTTGCGCCAGCTTGTGGAATGTACATTGGACCAAAAAAGTCTTTATTCCAAGCGTAATCTGGACTTAATGGGAACGTTCCAGATTCGTATTCGTTTGCGTTAGATAGGTTTTTTGTTACCGAAACAATATTGCTGTTCTTTCTAATTTCTTCAGCTAATTCTTCAGTTAAATTGACGTTTAAAGCCGTGTTTGAAAATTGAAGTTTTAAAGTGTCATAAACTTCTTGAGAAATGTTTCCAGTAAAGGCTACATTTTCTCCATTATCGTTTACAACTTTTAGATTAATGTTTTGTTGCTTAAAGTAATTCTGAAGTTTATCATTTTCAAAAGTTGATTTCTTCATTTCAAAAACTCGAGAATATTCTGTGATCTTATATTGCTCTATAAAAGATTGTGATAATGCAGTTTTAAATACAACATTATAAAAGAATTGTAGTTTTGCTCTTCCAGGTAATTCGTTCTGTTTTCCATTAATATAAACATACCCATTTTTGATAGCTAAAGAATCTCCAGGTAAACCAACACAACGTTTTACGTAGTTAGATTTTTTATCTAAAGGTTTGTTTTTTACATCTCCATAAGGATTTGTAATATCTACTAAGGTATCTACTGGCCAATTAAAAACAACAATATCGTTGCGTTTTATATCTTGAAACCCTGGGAATCTAAATTTTGGAAGTTGAGGTTTTTCTAAATATGAAGGAATTGTAGTGGTTGGAACAGCATCGTGAACCATTGGTAAAGCTACTGCTGTTTGTGGTGTTCTTGCACCATAATGAAACTTACTTACAAATAAGAAATCTCCAACTAATAAGGTTTTTTCTAAAGATGATGTAGGAATAACAAAAGGCTGAATAAAATAGGTGTGTACTATAGTTGCAGCTACAATTGCAAATAGGATAGAGCTAACCCAATCTCCTAACTCAGTTCTGGCCTTTAAACTTCTGTCTTCAATATGGTTTAAATCTAAACCGTAACTTAAATAAAAGCTGTAAAATCCTAAAGTTACAATAGCTAATAATGTATCTAATCTAGAATGTCTTCCAAAACTACGTGCAATTTCTACCCAAATTACTGGAAAAAGAATAAGATTTACAATTGGTAAGAATAGGAGTATAGTCCACCACCAAGGTCTGTTAATAATTTTCATTAAAATTACGGCATTGTAAACTGGAACAAATGCTTCCCAAGCTTGTCTACCTGCTTTAAAGTATAATTTAAAAGTTGCTAATCCGTGTAGTAGTTGTATTACGAAAAAGAAAATAATCCAAGATTGTAAATCCATGCTTTAAAATGTATAATGTTTAATAACAAATGATTAATGTTATTATGATAATTAATAATATTTTTTTGTAAAATCTAAATTTGTATTGTTACTCCTTTTTTGACTTCAATAGTTGGTTTTTGTTACAAATAAAACAATGCGTTAACCAATATTTAACACATCATTCATTGTAAAAACGCCTGTTTTATTTTGTAACCATTCGGCTGCAATTACAGCACCTAAAGCAAATCCTTCTCTGGAATGTGCAATGTGTTCTATGTTAATTGTATCTATATCACTTTTATAAGTTATGCTATGTGTTCCTGGAACATCAAGAATACGTTTAGCATTTATGGTTAACTTGTGGTCTTCAGTTTTATCTAGAGTCCAATTATTTAGGTCTTCGCGATTTTCAATAATAGACTCAGCTAAAGTTATTGCTGTTCCACTTGGCGCGTCTAATTTTTGTGTGTGATGTATTTCTTCTAAACTTACATTGTAGTTAGATAAGTTGGACATCATTTTAGCGAGTTGTTTATTTAATTCAAAAAAGATATTTACTCCTAAACTAAAGTTTGAAGCATAAATAAACGCGCCTTTTTTTTCTTCAACTAAATTAATAATGTCGCTATATTTTTCCAACCAACCTGTAGTTCCTGAAATAACAGGCACATTATGGTTAATACAATGTGATATATTATTAAAAGCGGCACTTGGCACACTAAAATCTATTGCAACATCAGCATCTGTAATGTTGTACCCAGAATTAGAAGATGTTTTTATAACTATAGAATGACCTCTTTTTAAGGCAATTTTCTCAATGGTTTTACCCATTTTTCCGTAGCCTAATAATGCAATATTCATAAGGTTTTAGTTGAAGTGTTTTCTGAGTTAATTCAGCTTTAAATTTAGAGTTAATCCAACACGACCAACATTATCAAATTCTTCAATTTGGTAATGTGGTTTTAGAGATAAATCGTCGTTAACATTAAATTGCATTAAATGCGCATCTACATTTGCGTCAATTATATTTAGAGCATAAAGTCCAATAGTTACTAATAAAGATAATTCCTTATTTCTACGTAAGGTGTTTTGGGCTTCAAGTAAACCATCGTCTGTAAAACGTCCTTGAAATTCGTCGTCTTGAAAACCTGCCAATCTACGTTTGTAAGCGTTTCTTACTTTTTTATAATCGCGTTGATTTGTAGTGTAAAAATAAACACCAGTTCCAATTGCAACATAAACAATAGGGATTTTCCAGTATTTTTTATTATAAGCTTGACCTAATCCTGGTAGAATTGCTGAATAAAATGCAGCTCTAGATGGACGTAAAGGATCTAGTTCTATATTTTTTATAGTAGTCGAATCTTTTAGAACAATCCCTTTCTCTGTTTCTAAAGTAGGCTCATCTTGGTTTTGAGCTAAAGCTGAAAAGCTAAAACACAATACAAGAAGTAATATGTAAAGTGATTTATTTTGCACCTTCAACTAATTTTTTAATACGATTAAAATCTTCTTCAGAATGAAATGGAATACTAATTTTTCCTTTTCCATTTTTAGCGACTTTAACTTCAATTTTATGTCCAAAATAATCCGAAAATTCTTTTAATCCTTTTTTAATATATTTTGGTAATTCTTCCGAAGCGTCCTTTTTTGTAGGAACTTCTGTAGATTGTGTGTTGTTGTAATTCTTAACTAAACCTTCTGTATCTCTAACAGATAATTTATTCGTTAAAATACTTTCGTAAATATCTAATTGGTCTGCTTGATCTTCAATATTAATAATTGCGCGTCCATGTCCCATAGAGATAAAACCATCACGCATTCCAGTTTGAATAATTGGATCTAATTTTAATAAGCGTAAATAATTGGCTATGGTAGAACGTTTCTTTCCAACACGTTCGCTCATTTGCTCTTGTGTTAGTTGAATTTCATCAATTAAACGTTGGTAAGACAATGCTATTTCTATTGGATCTAAATCTTGACGTTGAATGTTTTCAACTAAAGCCATTTCTAGACTTTCTTGGTCGTTAGCCAAACGAATATATGCAGGAATAGATTTTAAACCTATGCTTTTACTTGCTCTAAAACGTCTTTCTCCAGAAACTAATTGGTAGTTGTTTATACCTAATTTTCTAACCGTAATAGGTTGTATTACACCAAGTTCTTTAATAGAAGAAGCTAATTCCCTTAAGGTTTCTTCGTTAAAACTTGTTCTAGGCTGAAAAGGATTCATTTCTATAGAATCTAAATCTAACTCTACAATATTACCTACAACTTTGTCTGCATTTTTATCTTGTGCAGATTGTATATCGTTACTTGGGTCTTTTAAAAGTGCAGATAATCCGCGACCCAAAGCTTGTTTTTTTACAGCTTTTGCCATGTGTTAAGCGTTTTTTGTAATAATTTCTTTAGCTAAACTTAAATAGTTTTCGGCACCTTTACTGCTGGCATCATAATTAATAATACTTTCTCCATAACTAGGTGCTTCACTTAAACGTACATTTCTTTGAATGATTGTTTGAAAAACCATATCACTAAAATGTTTTTGAACTTCTTCTACCACTTGATTAGATAAACGTAAACGTGAATCGTACATGGTTAGTAAAAGTCCTTCGTAATCTAAATTGGCATTATGTATTTTTTGAACACTTTTAATCGTGTTTAATAATTTACCTAAACCTTCTAATGCAAAATATTCGCATTGAATTGGAATTAAAACTGAATCTGCAGCAGTTAAAGCATTAAGTGTTAATAACCCTAATGATGGCGCACAGTCTATAATAATATAATCGTAATCGTTTTTTATATCCTGTAATGCTTTTTTTAGCATGTACTCACGTTCTTCTTTATCTACTAATTCTATTTCAATAGCAACTAAATCTATGTGAGCAGGAATAATATCTAAATTAGGTGTTTCGGTTTTAACAATTGCTTCTTTGGCAGTGTTTGCATGTTCTAGTAATTGATACGTACCAATGTCTACAGATTCTACATCTATACCTAATCCAGAAGTAGCATTAGCTTGCGGGTCTGCATCTATTAAAAGTACTTTTTGCTCAAGAACACCTAAAGATGCTGCTAAGTTTACAGATGTAGTAGTTTTACCTACGCCACCTTTTTGGTTTGCAATTGCAATGATTTTACCCATTAAAGCTTACGTTTTTTATAAACGTAAAAATACAATTATTTATGAGGAATGAAAACGGAAGTTGTTAACATTGTTCTAAAAAGCAATAGCACTAAATTTTTAGTAACACTCTTTGTACTTGTTTTATGAATTACTTGTGTTAAAAAATGATAATTTTACTATTTGTAGTTTTTCTTTTTTAAGAAACAGACTATAAATTGTTATATTGGGCTAATTACTAATCTAACAATAGTTCATTTTTATGAAACAGGTTATTTTTTTATTCTTAATTTGTTATTTTAGTTTAACGTGTTATGCTCAAAAAAGTGAAAATTTTTTAACGTTAGAGAAAACTATTTCTAAAGCCTTTTTTAAAACTCCAGAGACAATAAAAAAAGAAGCTTATTTGTTAAAAAAAATAGCAAAAACAAACGACGAAATTGAAACGGCTTATAAATATTTAGGTTATATCTATGATTTAACAGGAAAAGTAGACTCTGCAAGATATTACCAAAACAAGCGACTTAATTTTGCTAAAAAGCACTTTGCAAACAAACTTCCTTACTATTATTCCGTTATAGGCTTTGTAAACTGGGGAATGGAACACGTAGATAGTAAAATATTAATTGAAGAATTAACAACAGCACTTTCCTCTATTAATTATAAAGAGTTCAAGCAAGAAAAAGGATTATTGTATCTTTTAATGGGAGATGTGTTATTAAGAGAGAATGATTTAAATAGTGCTAGTGATTATTTTGATAAGTCCTTTAAACTCATAGAAGGAAAGTATGTTCCGGTAGATTATTATATGCGTAAAAGTAATGTTGCGATATTGCAAAATAATTATCAAGTAGCTCAAGAGTTTCTCTTAAAAGGAATTAGCTACATAGATGATAAAAATATTTATACATATCCAAGCTATTTAAATAAATTAGGTTACACTTCTTTTATGTTAGGTTATAACAAAAAAGCAGAAGATTACTTAAGCGAGTCTTTACATTACCAAAAAAAAAATAATTTTAAAACATTTACAGCAAAAACTTATTTGTATTTAGGCTACTTAGCTAAAGATAAAACACCTGAAAAAGAAAAAGAATATTTAGACAAAGCACTTCTAAATAGTAAAAACGATTTTGTTGTGACTAAAGAGGTTTATCTTGCTTTTAAAGATTATTATTCTAGATATAAAAACTTCAGCCAAGAGCAAGCCTTTTTTAATAAGTTTAATAAATTGAACGATAGTATTTTTAACACTGAAAAAGCTAAAATAAAACTTAATTTAGAGTGGCGTTATAAGCTAAACGAAAGTAAAAAAGAAATTGATTATAAAGAACAAATAATAGATAATGACACTAGAATCAAAACTTTATATGCATTTACTTTGTTGCTTTTAGCCTTATTATTAATTGCTTTAACTATTATATATTGGATTAAAATAAAAAACCAAAAGAAGAGTCGAAAAATACAGAAAATATTACATGAAGCACAGCTGAAAGAGACTTTGGGAATTCAAAAAAATGAAATAATAAAAGAAAAAATAAAAGCAAAATCCGAAGAAAGAGAACGATTGGCTCTAGAATTACATGATGGTATTGCAAATGAGATTAGTTCTTTAAAATTATCACTTTATAGTGAACAGAAAATTAATAATAAATTAATAGACTCTACTATTAATAGAATTGATAAACTGTACAACGATGTACGTAATTTGTCTCACGATTTAAGTCCTGACAATATTACAGAAATACAATTTACTCAGCTGGTAGATAAAATTTGTGTTATTGCTGAAGAAGGTAGTGGTGTTAATATTGATAAACAAATTTTAATTAGTAAACATATAGATAACTTAGATGAAAAGATACTTCTAAATCTATATAGGATTTTGCAAGAACTTATAAATAACATTATTAAGCATTCAAAAGCTTCTAATGCAAAAGTAGAGATAATAGAAACAGATTCTCATCTTTTGATTGAAATCTCAGATAATGGTATGGGGGCACAGAAATCTAATAAATCCGGAATTGGTTTACAAAATATAAAAAAGAGAGTTAAGCTGTTGAATGGTAAAATGGAAATAATAAGTTTGAATGGTTTTTCTGTTAAAATAAAATTGCCCATTTAAAAATAATTAGCTAAAAATAAACACCCCTGAAAACCATTGGATTATTTCTAATTAGACTATAGATATTTGTAATATAAAGCAACTCATATACAGTTTATTATGAAATCTAACTACAACAAAGTAATCGTTATCATTTTTTTTAGCTTATTGTCTTATACTATATCTGCACAGAGCAATATTGATAATTTAGTCAGTCAAGCAGAATGGAATACAATGTTTCCTAAAAGAGCAGGTACAATTCCAGCCCATCCACAAGGTTTTATTACAGATTTTTACTCTTATAATAATTTAGAAATAGCTGTTAATGCGATGAGTGATTATTTAGTAGAAATAAGAAAAAAACCTGGTGTTTGGGGGGAGTTAATTACTATAACCAAGAAGTCGACGAACACATCTTACAATTATAGCGATGTTGATGTTTGGTGGCATAGCAACCCCACCTCTGAAGTTGTTATTAATGTAGATTTTGAAGATTTTTTAAACAAAAATCCTGATAATGATAAAAGGGAACTAGCTGCTTTTCTTGCTAATATTTCTAAAGAGACTACTGGTGGTTGGCAACTACCAGTTGGCGGCGGATCTGCGGGAGATTATGCAAATTGGGGATTGTATTTTGTTCACGAAGTTGGTTACACTAGTGCTAATGGTGCAGGTGCATATAATAACGGAGATCCAAATTTTCCTGGCAATCCTGCTGTTGGATATTATGGTCGTGGTCCAATACAGTTGTCTTGGAATTATAACTATGCTCAGTTTAGTAAATTTTTGTATAATGATATGAGTGTACTTTTAAATAATCCAGATTTAATCCAACAAGATGGCGCATTGGCTTTTCAATCTGCTATTTGGTTTTGGATGATGCCACAATGCCCTAAACCTTCTTGTCACCAAGTTATGCAAGAATTATGGAATGCTACTCCAGGAGATTATAGTCAAAATAAGATGTATAAAAAAGGATTTGCTCATACTAATAATATTATAAATGGCGGTTTAGAGTGCAGAACAACCTCATCTGCTGCCTTTACTGAAAAAGTGGTGCTTCGCTCTGAGCTTTATAAATATTATTTATCAATTCTAGGTTTTTCTAATTCAGAAATAACTTTAGAAGATAGTGGTGATTATTCAACCTTATGCTACGAAAGCTCAACTAACGCAATGGTAAATTATTCGAACTGCGAAAATTACACATTAAGTAATAGTGAATTTTATAAAACAAATATTAATATTTATCCTAATCCTGTTAACACAATTGTTAATATTGTTAATTCGAATAAAATTAGCACCATAAAACTATTCACATTAACAGGAAAAACTATTTACGAAGCTTATCCTAATACAAGGAATGCTAGAGTAGATATGAGTAATTTTTCATCAGGAATATATATTGCTCAAATAAAAAGCAAAGAAAAGTATTCAACATTAAAAATAATTAAAGAATAAAGTGATAATTAACTAACAAAACAATTAATATGTCCGTTAAAATACTCTTAGTAGATGATCATCAAATGTTTTCTAGCAGCTTAAAAATAATGCTTGAAGGTAATCGTTTTGATGTGGATAGTGTTAATGAGGTAGATTTAGCAATACGTTTTTTAAAATCTGTTGCCTACGACATAATTATAACTGATATAGAAATGCCAAAAACTAATGGTATTGAGTTTATTAAAATCCTAAATAAGGACAAAGATGAGTTAAAACATTTTCCAAAAATTATTATTTTAACGGGTTATACAAAAGTGTCTTTGTTTAAAAAAGCACATACTTTAGGTGTTGATGGTTTTCTGAGTAAAAACGCATCTCAATTTGAATTTTTAAAAGCTATAAATGCCGTGCTTTCAAATGAAACTTATTTTGAGCTAAGTATTTATAATGCATTTTTAAAAAGTGACTTAAATATTAATGATATCCAGTTTACTGCTAGAGAATTAGATGTTTTAAAACTTATTTTGGAAGAGAAAACAACAGTAGAGATTGCTGATTCTTTAAGTATTTCTTCATATACAGTTGAAGGACACAGGAAAAATCTACTTCAAAAAACTAATTCAAAAAACGTAGTTGGTTTAATTAAATACGCAATTCATAATAATTTATTTTAATAGACCCCTTAAAACAGTTGGTTGAATCTCATCAATGATTAATAGTTTTGCTTTAAACAAATAAACTATGAAGACAATACTTGCTTTTTTGCTCCTATCCCTTATTTCGATATCTACTTATGCTCAAGTTGGAATTGGTACAACAACTCCAGACAGTAGCTCTATACTTCATTTAGAGAGTACTGATGCGGGATTATTAATTCCGCGTTTAACTTATATACAGCGTTTGCTTATTACTTCTCCTGCAAAAGGGTTGTTGGTATATCAGACAGGTAATGAAGACGGCTTTTGGTATTTTGATGGTACAATATGGCTTCCGTTTAAAACAGTATATACTTTCGATAATGGATTAAACGCAACTGGAAATAACGGACAATTAGGAGGTGTACTTATTAAGAATACAACAATAGATTTAGATAATTTTGATTTTGTATTTGAATCTAGTTCAACTTCAGCATTTCCAGGTGAATTTGAAATAAAAGGTCAAAATAGGACAATTCTTAAAACGAGAATTAATAATAATTATATTGAGTTTGGTAGTGATTACCCTTATTTAGGTACGACTGTAGATGGAACAACTTTAACTACGGTTGGTGGAGATGTTTATCCTGTAGATGTAGTTGCTGGATTTCAAAGTGGAAATCAAATTGGAGGCTCGTCTATAAAATTAGGCTCTGTTGAATATTTAATGGATGGTGTAGATGAAATTTATTTAAATGCTAGTGGTGGCTTTCATCCTAGAACAGATCAAACAAGCTCAATTGGTACTTCTTTAGGGAACTCTTCTAAAAGATGGGCAAGAGTTTATGCTAACGATGGTGTTATACAAACATCAGATATGCGTTACAAAACCAATATAAATCCATTAAATTATGGCTTAGAGGAAATACTTAAACTTAGGACAATAACATATAATTGGAAGGATGATAAAATTGGGAATAAAACACTTTCTCAAGAAGAAAAAGAGACAAAAATAGGTTTGTCTGCTCAAGATTTACTAAATATTATTCCAGAAGTAGTAAAAACACATAGTTGGGTTCCTGCAGATGAAAATGGGAATTATAAATATATTAAAAATGAAAAGTTAGGAGTTAATTATTCAGAACTAATTCCTGTTTTAATAAAAGCCATTCAAGAACAGCAAGAGCAAATAAATGCTTTGAAAAAGAAATAATTGAGTATCGTATTTTGATAGGTAATCTATATAAACTAATAAAGGCTAGCGAATGCTAGCCTTTATTAGTTGTTTTAAACTTATCTATTCATCAATTAAAATGTCTAAAAGTGTAATAGCTGCTTCAGCAATTTTTGTTCCTGGTCCAAAAACAGCTACTGCGCCAGCATCGAATAAATATTGGTAATCTTGTTTTGGGATAACACCACCAACAATAACCATGATATCTTCTCTACCGTAATTTTTAAGTTCTTCTATAACTTGAGGTACTAATGTTTTGTGTCCTGCCGCTAAAGATGACACACCTAAAATATGCACGTCGTTTTCTACTGCTTGTTTAGCAGCTTCTTTTGGTGTTTGAAATAATGGACCAATATCTACATCAAAACCAACATCTGCATAACCCGTTGCAACCACTTTTGCACCACGATCATGTCCGTCTTGTCCCATTTTTGCTATCATAATTCGTGGACGTCGACCATCTAATTCTGCAAATTTATCGGCTAATTGTTGTGCTTTTTTAAAGCTTTCGTCGTTTTTAATTTCTTTACTATACACACCAGAAAAGGATTTAATTTGTGCTTTATATCTTCCGTAAACGTCTTCTAGAGCGTCACTAATTTCGCCTAAAGTAGCACGTTCTCTTGCAGCTTCTACAGCTAAAGCTAAAAGATTTCCGTCCTTATCTTTGGCGGCTTTTGTTAAGGCTTCTAAACTCGCTTTTACTTTTGCATTATCTCTTGAGTCTTTAATTTTATTTAAACCTTCAATTTGTTGTAAACGTACGGTTTGATTATCTACTTCTAATGTAGAAATAGCATCTTCTTGATCTAAAACATATTTATTTACACCAACAATAATATCTTGACTAGAATCTATTCTTGCTTGTTTTCTTGCGGCAGCTTCTTCAATTCTAAGTTTTGGAATTCCAGCTTCAATAGCTTTTGTCATTCCGCCAAGTTCTTCAACTTCTTTAATTAATTCCCATGCTTTCTTAGCAATATCATTAGTTAAAGATTCCACATAATAACTTCCAGCCCATGGATCTACAGTTTTTGTAATATGGGTTTCTTCTTGTAAATATATTTGAGTATTTCTTGCAATTCTAGCCGAAAAATCTGTTGGTAATGCAATAGCTTCATCTAACGCATTGGTGTGTAAACTTTGTGTACCACCAAAAGCAGCAGCTGTAGCTTCAATAGTAGTTCGTGCGACATTATTAAACGGATCTTGCTCTGTTAAACTCCAACCAGATGTTTGGCAATGTGTTCTTAAAGCTAAAGATTTCTGGTTTTTTGGATTAAACTGTTTTACCAATTTTGCCCATAACATTCTTGCAGCTCTCATTTTAGCAATCTCCATAAAATGATTCATTCCAATTGCCCAAAAAAAAGATAATCTTGGAGCAAAAGTGTCTATATCCATTCCTGCAGCTAATCCTTTACGAATGTATTCTAATCCATCGGCTAGCGTATATGCTAATTCAATATCGCAAGTTGCACCAGCTTCTTGCATATGGTAACCAGATATTGAAATTGAGTTGAATTTTGGCATGTTTTTACTCGTGTATTCAAAAATATCCGAGATAATTTGCATGCTTGGCGTTGGCGGATATATGTACGTGTTACGTACCATAAATTCCTTTAAAATATCGTTTTGAATAGTTCCTGCTAAAGCTTCAGGTTTTACACCTTGTTCTTCTGCAGCCACAATATAAAATGCCATAATGGGTAAAACCGCACCATTCATAGTCATAGAAACCGACATTTTATCTAATGGAATTTGGTCAAAAAGCACTTTCATATCTTCAACACTATCTATAGCAACACCAGCTTTCCCAACGTCTCCAACTACACGTTCGTGATCGGAATCGTAACCTCTATGCGTAGCTAGATCAAAAGCAACCGATAATCCTTTTTGTCCAGCTTCAAGATTTCTTCTGTAAAACGCATTACTTTCTTCAGCAGTACTAAAACCAGCATATTGTCTTACTGTCCAAGGTCTTCTAACATACATTGTGCTGTATGGTCCACGAAGATTTGGCGTAAGTCCAGCAGCAAAATCTAAATGCTTAATATTTTTGATATCGTCTTTTGTGTATTGAGATTTAACTACAATATCTTCCGCAGTATTAAATTCCTGTACCTTATCCGTTTTATTAGAATAAGGTTGAAGCGTGATATTTTGAACGTTTTTTCTACTCATTATTTAACTCTTATTTTCTGAATGTAATTATCATAATTGGTGTTCAATGAAGATTTTATAATCATTGAAAACGTTTTATAATTAGAAGAAATTACATACATATTATTATACGACGTACTTGAGCCATAAGTTACTTTAAAAACAGCTTTAAATACTTTTGTTTGCGAATTCCCAGAAAATCCAGCACTTACTTTTTTACAAGTTGTCCCAAATGGATTTTCGTTATTTTGGCAATTACTATTTAACATTGCTAGTAAATAGGTGGAATCTTCTTTATTAAAATCTGAATAAGGAAGTGTTTTTACATCTATTTCAGTTGTGCTTTCTTCATCTTTAAAATGATAAATATTACCATTTGAAAATTGTTGCACATTAGCTATTTTAATTCTTTCTTCTTTGTTAAGTAGGGTAGGGTTATTTTTTATAGCAGAAACATATTCTTTGTGAGAAATCTGCTTAAATACTTTGGGTAATAAAATTTCAATGTTATCTTTTTCTAACTTAAAATAGTGGCCAATAATTGGTGCTGTTTTTTTATCTGTTGCATTATTGCAAGAAAAACATAAAATTAGAATTAAGATAACATTGAAAGATTTTAGCATATGTTAATGGTTGTGTCCTTCGTGTCCAGTTGTAGTTTGTTCTACTTTTTTAGTTTGAGTAGGAACCGTTTTTTGAATGGTTTGCGGTGTTTTATTAAAGTCTACTTTTTGATTTGTAGGAGCATTAATAGGTGTTTTTAATTGACTTTCTTCAAGAAGCATTAAGCTATTGTAATAATAATCGAAAGCTAAAAGTGCTGCATAGCTTTTGTCTGAAGCTATTCTTGAGATATTATTTTTAATAGTAGGTAAAACAACATTAGGTCTTAAACTGTTAGCTGATCTTAACGCTTCAAAAGATTTTTTAGTATTAGGATCTTTAATGCTACTTAGTATACAATTAGTTAATTCGCTGTTGTATAAGAAAACATTGTCTTTGTAATATTCTGAAGCTTGTAAGGCTTTAGCTATTTGTAAACTATGTTTAGATGCTACTTCTTCAATTTTAAATCTATTTCCAATATTTACTAATCCTATAAAAGAAGAATATGCTCTTCCTCTTCCTTTTTGATCTTTATCGAACGCATTGTTTAAGTCATTTTCAAAAGAATAAATAGCCTCTTTAATTAATTTACTGTCTTTTAATTTACAATTTAAAACCTCTGCTTGATCTTCGTATTTATAATCAATAGCGACTTGAGTAGGTTTGTTACAGTTAAAAAGAGTAAATACAGTTGCAATTAAGGTAATTGATAAAAAATTTGATTTCATTTTAAAAGTAATTTTTGGGTTAATTATTAATTATTCTTGATTTAATCTATTTTGTTAGTATGCTTCGCTTAATCGTTTAGGGATAATTGGAGCAATTAATGTTTTACGTGGGTTTTGCATTGTTGCAAGAAAAATATAAAATTAGATTTAAGATAATATTGAAAGATTTTATTATATTTTAATGATTGTGAACTTGTTGTCCTGTTAGTTTGTGTAGAAACCGTTTTTTTTGTTAAAATCTATTTTTTAATTTGTAGTAGCTTCAATAGGTGTTTTTAATTGACTTTCTTCAAGAAGCATAAGGTTATTGTAATAATAATCGAAAGCTAAAATACTAGCCAAGCCTTTATCTGTATTTAGCGAGTGAGCGTAGTTTCTAATTGTTGGTAAAACAACATTTGGTCTCAAGCTGTTTGTACTTCTTAATGCAGAAAAGGTTTTGTTTGTATCTGCGTTTTTTATAGCAGTAAAAAAACAGTCAGCTAACTTACTTTCATATTGAAACTTATTATTTTTATAATATGTTGTTTTTTGTAATGCTTTAGCAATTCGTAAACTATGCTTAGAAGCTACATCTTCAATTCTAAAAGATTCGTTTATTGTATTTGCTATAAAAGCAGAGTATGATCTGTTTATAGAGCGCTTTTCTTTGTCGTAGGCATTGTTTAAATCATTTTCAAAAGAATAAATTGCTTCTTTAATTAATTTGTTATCTTTTAACTTACAGTCTAAAACCTCTGCTTGATCTTCGTATTTATAATCAATAGCGACTTGAGTAGATTTGTTGCAGTTAAAAAGAGTAAATACAGTTGCAATTAAGATAATTGATAAAAAAAATGATTTCATTTTAAAAGTAATTTTTGGGTTAATTTATTAATTATTCTTGATTTAATCTATTTTGTTCGCTTGCTTCGCTTAATCGTTTAGGGATAATTGGAGCAATTAATGTTTTACGTGGGTTTTGCTTTAAAAAAGGATAAAGTTCTAAATTATCTTTCATTTTATCAACTTTGTTTTCAAATTTATTTGTTCCAACTAAAACCAATGCTTTAGTATCAAAAAGCGTTTGTTCTTTTTGGGCACTTTCCTTAATTTTTAATTGAATTGTGCCTTTAAATAAATTATCTATAAACCCGTTTGATGCTTCAATATCTTTAAACAATTTTAGACTTTTTTCTGAAAGCTGCTGGGTTATCGTTTCTATATAATAACTTCCGTCTGATGGATTTGAAACTTCATTAAAATAGCTTTCATGTTTTAAAACCAAAAGCTGATTACGACTAATTCTATTACCAAAATCATTGCTTTTATGATATATAGCATCGTAAGGCTGGTTAAATATAGTTTGAGAACCTCCAAGAATTGCACTCATGCATTCTGTAGTTGTTCTTAACATATTAGTATTATAATCGTAGAGCGTTTTATTTCTAAATGTTGGCGTTGTATTAATTACAATTTTTAGTTTAAACTTATAAGTTTCATTTAAACTATTAATTAAAAGTTTAAGCGCTCTAATTTTAGCAATTTCAAAAAAGTAATTACTTCCTACGCTTGTATTAATTTGTACGGTTAATATTTCATCTAAAAATAAATCTTTTAAAGTTGAATTGTTTTCGATGTTATTAAAATACTCGTTTAAATGAGAAAGTGTATAAGCTAATTCTTGTGTAATATTTGCACCAGAATTTTGATAAATGGCACTGTTTATAGTTAAAGATTTTAGCTGAAGCACCACTTTTTCAAAAGTTGATAAATCTTCGTTTTTAGAACAAAACCAATTTCCATCTTTTACTAATTGACCAATACAATCCTGATGGAATGTAACGTTTTTATGATTTAGTATCTCTTTGTTGTTGTTTATAAAATCAATATTATAGAATAAAGATTCAAATTGAATACTTACGGTTTTTAAATCTATATTTTCAACTAAAGTATTTAAAATGGTATCTATATTAGGAACTATAAACTTGATGCAGTTAGTTCCGTTTTCTATTGATTTTATAGCATTTAAATTGGATTTTTTAATGTCGTTAACATATATAGTTTCTCCAATATTCCATTTTTCATTAGTAACAATAGAGGTAGGGATGTGTTCTAAATCTTCTTTGTTATAAAAAGGTTTTACGTTAATACCTTCAGGAGAATTCCAGATTAAAGTATCGTTATAATCTAAGCCTTTTAAATCTACTTGGATTTTTTGTTTCCAAGCTTTAGCATTAACAGTATCAAATTCAGAGAATAAATGGTTAGTCATCTTTTTTTAGTTTTAAGCTATCTTGATATTCTATGATGTAAATGTCTTCGTTTTCGCGTTTCATGTAATAAGATTCGCGTGCAAACTTTTCTAAACCATCTTTTGTGTTTAGCTTTTTTAAAGCTTTTTTATCTGTAATGATTTCTTTTTTGTAATACGCTTTTTCGTCTTCAAGCTTATCTATACTTTCGTTTAGATCGCTATGCATTAAAAATGAATTTGTATCTATAAAAAGCATCCAGATAAGAAACACTGCAAAAATAAATACATATATGTTTTTGAAATATTTAAGCATTAGTTTGTAGTTTTTCGTTAATAATGGTTTTAACAATATCTACAGCAACCGTATTATATTTATTATTAGGTACAATAATATCTGCAAACTCCTTTGTTGGCTCAATAAATTGTTGATGCATAGGTTTTAAAGTGTCTTGATAGCGGTTAAGAACTTCGTCTAAATCTCTTCCTCTTTCCGAAATGTCTCTTTTTAATCTTCTAATTAAACGTTCATCACTATCTGCATGAACATAGATTTTAATATCAAATAAATCTCTAAGTTCCGGATAGGTAAAAACTAATATACCTTCCACAATAACCACTTTTCTAGGCATTGTAGTTACTGTTTCCTTTGTTCTATTGTGTTCAACAAAAGAATATATAGGTTGTTCTATGGTTTTTCCGGCTTTTAATTCTTTTAACTGATTTAATAATAAAGGAAAATCTATAGAGTTTGGATGATCAAAATTAATTTTTGTGCGTTGCTCAAAAGTTAGTTCCGAAGTGTCTTTATAGTAATGGTCTTGGGAAAGTACGGTTACTTCACCAATAGGTAACTCATTAACTATTTGATTTACAACGGTTGTTTTACCACAACCTGTTCCTCCAGAAATTCCTATAATTAACATACTAACGTTTCATATTTAAGTGCCAACAAATTTAATATTAATAAAGATAATAATTATGTTTTGTAGTTAAAATAAAAGTTTATATTTGCAACTCTAAATTTATTTAGATAGATAACTTTTTCGGGGTGTAGCGTAGCCCGGTTATCGCGCCACGTTTGGGACGTGGAGGCCGCAGGTTCGAATCCTGCCACCCCGACAAAAAAAGCTTCAACCTTTAGTTGAAGCTTTTTTTATTAGAACCACTTAAAGTACATTCCTGAAACAGCGACTGCAATTACTAAAATTACGAGTACTACTGCTACAAATGTTGTGGTTTTTTTAGTTTTTTCATCTTTTTGAAAAATATAATCTCTTGTTTTTTCTTCTTCTTCTTTTACAAATTTCATTTTTAATAGTTTTTATTGGTTAATATAAATTGTTTTAATATTTAGGAATTCTAACATACCTTCTTTAGATAATTCTCTCCCATAGCCAGAAGCTTTTGTTCCTCCAAAAGGTAATCTTGGGTCTGATTTTATCATAGAATTGATGAAAAAGGCGCCATCTGGAATTTCTATAATTCGTTTTTTTGCTTGTTTAATGTTTTTGGTGAATATCATTGCGCCTAATCCAAATCTAGAATCTGCAGCATATTTGTAAGCTTCATCTTCATCTTTAACTTTTATTATTGCGGCAACAGGACCAAAGGTTTCTTCTTTAAAAACAGGCATATCATTGGTTACATGAGTTAAGATTGTAGGCTCATAAAATGAGTCTTTTACAGTATTTCCAAAATGGACTCTAGCACCTTTTTTAATGGAAGTTTTAACTTGATTTTCTAATTCTTCAGCTAAATCTGTTCTTGCCATACATGATATTTTGGTGTCTTCATCTTTAGGATTACCTATTTTAAGGTTTTTAACTTTTTCTGTGAATTGCTTCAAAAACTCATCATAAATACCTTGGGTTACTATAAATCTTTTGGCCGCAATACAACTTTGACCGTTATTTTGAAAACGTGCCGAAACCATTTCATCTAAATATTTATCTAAATTAGCATCGTCTAAAACAATACATGCATTATTTCCTCCTAATTCTAATACGGTTTTTTTTAATTCTTCAGCGGTAATTTTAGCAATACTTTTTCCTGCTTTTTCGCTTCCTGTTAGTGTAACTGCTTTTAATATTGGTGATGTTATAACTGCTTCTAAAATCTCGTGATCACAAACTATAGTCTGAAACGCGTTTTTTGGAAAGCCAGCTTGCTCCATTAATTCTTGAATTTTTAAAGCGCAACCGGTAACATTACTAGCATGTTTTAACAGCGCGACATTTCCTGCAATAAGATTTGGAACTGCAAATCTAAAGACTTGCCAAAAGGGATAGTTCCAAGGCATTACTGCTAAAACAGTTCCAATAGGATCGTAACTAATAAAGCTTTCGTGCGCATCTGTTTTAATAATTTCATCGGATAAAAACGATTCTGCATTTTTACTATAAAACTCACATAAAGTAATGCACTTTTCAATTTCAGCAACACTTTCGGAAATAGGTTTTCCCATTTCATCTGTCATTAATTCTGCTAAATCTTGTTTATTGTTGTCTAAAATTTCAGCTAAATTATCTATACGTTTAGTTCTATGTTTAATGGATTTTAGTTTCCATTCATTAAAAGTAGTATCGGAATTTTCCAAAGCTTTTAAAACCTCTTTTTTGGATTGCTTACTATAGGTTTCTAAATCTTTAAGTGTATATGGATTTTGTGTTGTTATAGACATGATTAAATTAATTCAGTTTTTTTGATTTGATATAAAGTTGCCCATTATAATTTAATAACCCCTTGTTTTTAAGGTGGTTTAACAAATATTTATAATTCATTTAAGTTGAATTTAAGAGAAAATAAGAATGATGAGTGTAACTTCGTAATGAACGCAAACTAGAACAGTTTGTTCAAATTAACTTAAAAACCATAAAGCCATGAGTAACAACGGAAATACAGCATTAGGAATATTATTAGGAGCTGCAGCAGGAGCAGCTTTAGGAGTTTTATTTGCACCAGATAAAGGAAGCGAAACAAGAAAAAGAATTCAGAAAGAAGCTGAATTAGCTAAAGAAAATTTAGCAGCAAAAGCAACTGAAATACAAGGATCTATAGTAGATAATGCATCTGCATTAAAATCTACAGTATTAAGTACTGTTGGTTCTAAAAAAGAACGTTTAGCACAAAATTTAGATACTATTATTACAGAAGGAAGCTATAAAGCTGAAGATGTAATTTCTGGATTAGAAAAAAAATTAGCAGATTTAAAAGTTCAAAATAAAAAATTACAAAAAACATCATAATATATGAGTGTTTTTGAATCGCTAAATAACACAACAGATAAAGCCACAGATCTTGGTGAGACGTATTTAAAAACATCTCACCAATATTTTAAATTAAAGGTTTTTCAGCAAATAAGTTTTTCAATAAGTTTATTTGCTAAGTTAATTGCTATTGGAAGTTTGTTAATTATAGCATTCTTATTTTTAGCAATATCAGCTTCAATAGCAATTGGAGAATCTTTAAATAACCTAGCTTTAGGCTATTTAATTGTTGGTGGAATAACATTGTTATTTGCACTATTTGTTTTCTACATGCGTAAGTCTTTAGAAAAAGTAGTACTTAAAACGTTATCAGAAAAATTCTTCAATTAATATGAAAACATACCAATCATTTGAACAGATAGAATTAGAGTTAAAGCAACTTGATTTACAACGTAAAATTACTTTTGAAGAATTAAAACTTATTAAAAGTGATTTAAAAGAAGATTTACAGCCATATAGTTGGTTGCAAACAGCATTTAAATATGGCGGAAAATTTGGAATGATTTATCTTATAAAAAAAATATTCAGGAAGTAACTCTATTTCTTAAAACTAAACTAACCACACCATGAAAAATATTTTTGAAGCCATTAGGAGAGACCACGACAAACAACGCGATTTACTAGATAAATTGGTTGAAACATCTGGCGATACTAAGTAAAGAAAAGATATATTTAAAGACTTAAAAAAAGAACTGGAAGTTCATGCAGCTGCTGAAGAACGCCATTTTTATAAACCATTAATTTCTGATGATATGATGCAAACTCATGCTAGACATGGAATTGCAGAACAACATGAAATTGATGAATTAATCGAGAAACTTGAAGATACAGAAATGGATGCTTCATCTTGGTTAAAATTTGCTAAAGATTTACAACATAAAGTAGAACATCATCTTAAAGATGAAGAGCATACGTTTTTTCAATTAGCAGGAAAAGTACTTTCAGAATCTCAAAAAACAGATTTAGCAAAAGCATATAACGAATACATTACTGAGAATATTTAATTTTATGTAGCAGTTATGCGTTTTAGTAATACTATTTATAATCAAATTCTTCATGAACCTAAAAAGGCAATTGAAGAATTTGATTTGGTTTATACCAATCCTAAACAACTATCTATAATTAGAAAGCAGGAAAATGAAACCTTTATTTACTTAAAGAATAACAAAACGGTTACCTCAAGTCTAGATCTTAAAAGAATAACATCCTTAGTTATTCCTCCTGCATGGAATAATGTTAATATTTCTGAATTAGAAAATGGACACTTGCAAGTCGTTGGTCGTGATACAAAAAACAGAAAGCAATACAAATATCATCCTAAGTGGATTAAAATTAGAAAAAGTACTAAGTTTTATAAAATCCTGTTTTTCGCTAAGCATTTACCTAATATTAGAGAAGCTGTAGATAATGATTTAAATCAATCTAACTGGACAGAAACTAAAGTCTTAGCATTAATAATAAGACTTTTAGAAGAAACACATATTAGAATAGGAAATTCCCAATATGCTAAAAGAAATAAAACTTATGGTTTAAGCACTTTAAGAACTAAACATGTGAATACTTACAAGGACAAAATTAATTTTGAGTTTGTTGGTAAGAAAGGTAAAGAGCACAAAGTAAGTATTAGAAATATAAAACTGATTTATCTAATTCAAAAGTGTGAAGAAATACCTGGTTGGGAATTATTTCAATATTTTAATGCAAATGGCCAAAAGCAATCAGTAGATAGTAGTTTAGTTAATGCTTATTTAAAAAGTATTTCTGGTAGCTTCTTTACAGCAAAGGATTTTAGAACTTGGTCGGCTACAAAAATTGCCTTTTTAAAACTTTACGAATTAGGTCTTACAAATAATAAAAGTTTAAAATCTAAAAATATTATTACAGCTTTAGATACTTCGGCTAAAGCATTGGGAAATACGCGTAATGTATGTAAGACATATTATGTGCATCCTGTTGTAATAGAAAGCTACACAAATAATTCAATTGCAACTTATTTTGATAAAATTAGTGAGACTAAAGACAAACCTAATTTTACATCTGCAGAACAAGCGCTTTATAATTTATTAGAGTCTTACAATCCATTAGAAGCTTAATTAAATGTTAACAAGTTTAAAATTGTCTTAAAAAATATACAATTATTTGGTAAAGCTGTTAAGAAGGGTTAAAGTCTTACTAAACCCATGTTAATCAGTGTTTAAAACGCTTAAGTCTACTGTAACTTTATACTATAGGATATGATAAACATATCTAATTAACCACTAAAAATTTATATTATGTTACGTTGGACAATCACATTTATAGTAATCGCATTAATTGCAGCAGTATTAGGATTTGGAGGAATTGCAGGAGCTTCTGCAGGAATCGCTAAAATTTTATTTTTTGTATTTATAGTACTATTTGTATTATCAATTATTAAAGGTGCTGTAAGCAAGTAAAAATATTACTAACCAATTTAAACCGATCAATTATGAAAAAAGTAAAGTACACATTTGTGGTATTGTTTTCAGTGGCCACATTTTTAACAAGTTGTAGAGAAGAATCAACAGGAGATAAAGTTGAAGATGCTGTAGAAAGCGTTGCAGACGATGTTGAAGATGCAGTAGATTAAATTGCTCGATAAAATTGCTAGAAAAAGAAAATTATTACCAATTATATATTAACCCAAAAAACAAAAACTATGAAAACTTATACAGAAGAAGTCGGATCTAAATTAAATTCTTTATTAGAGAAAACGTATGATGCGGAGAAAGGTTTCAAGAATGCAGCAGAGAATGTAGAAAATCCTGCTTTAAAAAACTATTTTACAAGTAAAGCAGAACAAAGATATAATTTTGGACATGAATTAAAGACCGAGATTAAAGCATTTGGACAAGATGTAGATAAAGGCGGAAGTTTAACCGGAACAGCTCATAGAGCTTGGATGGATGTAAAAGCATTATTTACTGGAGACAATGAAGAATCTATGTTAGAAGAAGCTATTAGAGGAGAAAAATCGTCAGTAAACGAATACCAGGAAGTTTTAAATGAAACTAGTTTGCCAACATCTACTAAAGACCTATTAGCAACACAAAAAACTAAAATTGAAAGCGGATTATCTACTATTAAAACTATAGAAGATTTAAGCTAATAATATATTTAAGTTATAAGAAAAAGAGTGTAATTAATTTTACACTCTTTTTTTGTGTTTATTTTTTTAGATGAAGTAAGCCAAAATAAATTCAACCTTATAGTAAATAGAAAACGCTTCAATAATTTATGTATCGAAGCGTTTTGGTTGTAACATTTATATAATTTTTATTATTCATCTATAGCTTTACTATCGTTTTCAATAAATTGTAGTGCATCTTGAGCATCTTTAATTTGATAGTATTTATCATTATGAATAACTATTGGAAAATTTAGAACTTCTGGTGTTTTATCTAGAATCTTTAACCAATCTGTTTCTGTAAAATTAGCAATGTCTTTGTCTTTAAAAGATAAATCCGAAGCATTGGTATCTATTAAATTCTTAATGTGAATGCCTAAGTTTTTAGATATAGAAATCCATTGTGTTTCGGTAACATTTGTTTTAGTGACATCTATAGCTAAAAGTTTTTTTTCTGTACTTGTTAAATAAGTGTGTACTTTTTTTCCAATGTTGCTTTCCGAACTGTAATATAAATTAAGCATGTTTTTATGTGTGTTTATTAATCCCATAAATGGTAGTATTGGTTAGTCTAGTAAAAGTAAAAATTCATAAATTAATTATGTCTTTAAATTTCGTTAAAACTCTTATCATTTTAAACTATAACGGATGCTTATCTTATAATAATAACTTTTAATAAGTAGTTTGTAAGTTTTACTACAAAAAACCTACTTTTGTAATATTAAATATTCCCAATATGTCAGATACAATAGAAAAAGTAAAGTGCCTAATTATAGGTTCTGGTCCTGCTGGATATACAGCAGCAATATATGCAGCAAGAGCTAACATGAGTCCTGTTTTATACCAAGGAACACAACCTGGTGGACAATTAACAACAACTAATGAAGTTGAAAATTTCCCAGGTTATCCAGAAGGAATTACTGGTCCAGCTATGATGATGGAACTACAAAAGCAAGCAGAACGATTTGAAACAGATGTAAGAAACGGTTGGATTACTAGAGTAGATTTTTCAGGAGATATTCATAAAGTTTGGGTAAACGAAGAAAAAGAAATTCATGCTGAAACTGTAATTATTTCTACAGGAGCTAGTGCAAAATATTTAGGTTTAGATTCTGAACAAAAATATTTAAAGCTTGGTGGTGGTGTTTCTGCGTGTGCAGTTTGCGACGGGTTTTTCTACAGAAACCAAGAAGTTGTTATTGTTGGAGCAGGAGATAGCGCTTGTGAAGAAGCTCACTATTTATCTAAATTATGTAAAAAAGTAACTATGTTAGTTCGTAGAGATGAGTTTAGAGCTTCTAAAATTATGGCTACACGTGTTATGAATACAGAAAATATAGATATTTTATTCAACACAGAAACCGATGAGGTTTTAGGTGATGGACAAGTTGTAACTGGTGTTAGAGTAAAAAATAACCAAACTAACGAGACTAAGGATATTGAAGCAACAGGATTTTTTGTAGCTATAGGACATAAACCTAATACAGATATATTTAAAGGGTTTATTAATTTAGACGAAACAGGTTATATTAAATATGAACAACCTGGAACTTCTAAAACTAATGTGCCTGGAGTATTTGTAAGTGGAGACGCAGCAGATCATGTTTACAGACAAGCAATTACTGCTGCTGGAACTGGTTGTATGGCAGCCTTAGATGCAGAACGTTATTTAGCAGCAAAAGACGCTACTTTTGAGGTTTCTACACCAACTTATAATTAATTAAATACAGTTATTATTTAAAATAAAAAAGCCTCAAAACTTATGTTTTGAGGCTTTTTTGTTAGAGGTTGTGTTTTGCTAAGAATAACAAAAAAAAGCCATTTCAACTTAATGAAATGGCTTTTAAAACTATAGTTTAAGATTCCTTTCTCAAAAGAAATGTATTACTTAATCATTTCGTAGCTACGTTTTACAAAATCACTTAATTCTTTTCCTTTAAGTAAACCTTGACTTAAACGCGCTAAATCTAAACTCTGCGAAATTAATCGGTTTTGTTCGTCTTTATTTGTGTTGTTTAAAATGTCGCTTACCAATTCAGAGTTCGTGTTCACTACTAAATTGTACATTTCTGGCATGTGTCCAAACATTTGATGTCCGCCACCACCAGAAGCTTGCATTTCTTTCATTCTACGCATAAATTCTGGTTGCGTAATCATAAAAGGTGTAGCTTCACTATCCATTGGCTCTAATTGAACCATGAATTTTTCTTGTGGAATAGTTGCTTTTAAAACCTCTTCTAAAGCTTTCGTTTGGTCTTCAGATAATTTAGAGATTGCAGTTTCGTCTTTAGCAATTAATTTATCTACGTGATCGGCATCTACTCTTACAAAAGAAATGTTTTCTTTAGTCGATTCTAATTTCTGCATTAAATGCGAAATAATTGGCGAATCAAATATTAAAACTTCGTACCCTTTAGCAGTTGCGGCTTCAATGTAGCTGTGTTGTGCATCTTTATTACTTGCATAAAGCAGTACTAATTTTCCGTCTTTATCGGTTTGATTGTCTTTTACTTTGTTGAAAAGCTCTTCATACGTATAAAATTTACCGTCAACTGTTGGATATAGTGCAAAAGCATCAGCTTTTTCAAAGAATTTTTCTTCTGAAAGCATTCCGTATTCAATCACTATTTTAATATCGTCCCATTTAGCTTCAAAATCTTCACGGTTACTATTAAATAACGACTTTAATTTATCGGCTACTTTACGTGTAATGTAAGACGAAATCTTTTTTACAGCGCCATCAGCTTGTAAGTAAGAACGAGATACGTTTAATGGAATATCTGGAGAATCAATTACACCACGAAGCATGGTTAAAAATTCTGGTACAATACCTTCCACGTTATCTGTTACAAAAACTTGGTTTTGGTACAACTGAATTTTATCCTTTTGCATATTCATGTCGTTCGTCATCTTTGGGAAATATAAAATTCCAGTAAGATTAAACGGGTAATCCACATTTAAGTGAATGTTGAATAATGGATCTTCAAATTGGGATGGATATAACTCGCGGTAGAAATTAGTATAATCTTCGCCTTCTAATTCACTTGGTTGTTTGGTCCAAGCCGGGTTAGGATTATTAATAATATTATCAACCGTTATTTTACGTTGAGGTTCTTTAGTTTCCTTTCCGTCTTTATCTTTAATAGTTGCAGGTTCGTGCTCCGGATCGTTAATTTCCTTAGTTCCAAATTTAATTGAAACCGGCATGAACTTGTTGTACTTAGTTAATAATTCAGAAATTTTAGCTTCTTCTAAAAACTCTAAAGAGTCTTCAGCAATGTGTAAAATTATTTCTGTTCCTCTGTCGGTTTTATCAGCTTCAACTAAAGTAAATTCAGGAGAACCATCACAAGTCCAGTGTGCAGCAGTTGTTCCTTCTTTATGAGATTTTGTAATAATCTCAACTTTTTCAGCCACCATAAAAGCAGAATAGAAACCAAGACCAAAATGTCCAATAATTCCAGAATCTTTAGCCGAATCTTTGTACTTATCTAAAAACTCTTCAGCTCCAGAAAAAGCGACTTGGTTAATGTATTTTTCAACTTCATCAGCTGTCATACCTAAACCTTGATCTATAATATGAAGCTTTTTACCTTCTTTGTTAATTTTAACTTCAATTACAGGATTACCATAATCGGCTTTACTTTCGCCAATAGTGGTAAGGTGCTTTAACTTTAAAGTTGCATCTGTACCATTACTAATTAACTCACGTAAAAATATTTCGTGATCACTGTAAAGGAATTTTTTAATTAAAGGGAAAATGTTCTCTACGGATACATTAATTTTTCCTTGTGCCATAATGAATAATTATTTTAATTGTCATTCCCATGGAAATGGGAATCTGTTTAATGTTAAACTGAATTTTAATACTCATTAACTAACAGTCAACAAAAATGCCAATTGAGTAAAAGTGACAAAGTGGCATTTTGTATAAAATCTTTAGTTTTAAAACAATTAGCAAATCATTATGAAAAAAAATAAGTCGTAAAATAATTAATTTCATAAATTAGCTTGGTAAATATTAAAGTATGTATAATTCAAAAATAATTGGCTTAGGAAAGTATGTTCCAGATAATGTCGTTACAAATCAAGATTTGTCAACATTAATGGATACAAACGATGAATGGATTACAGAACGTACCGGAATTAAAGAAAGACGTTGGGTAAAAGATGGTAGCGGCGATACAACTGCTACTATGGGAACAAAAGCCGCAAGGCAAGCAATTGAACGTGCAGGAATAGACAAAGACGATATTGATTTTATAATTTTCGCAACCTTAAGTCCAGATATGTATTTTCCTGGTCCAGGTGTACAAGTACAACATGCTTTAGATATAAAAACAGTTGGAGCTTTAGATGTAAGAAACCAATGTTCTGGATTTGTATATGCCATTTCTGTGGCAGATAATTTTATAAAAACCGGAATGTATAAAAATATTTTGGTGATTGGTAGCGAGTTGCATTCGCATGGATTAGATAAAACCACTCGAGGTAGAGGTGTTTCTGTAATTTTTGGTGATGGCGCTGGAGCAGCGGTTTTAACTCGTGAAGAGAATAATAATAAAGGAATACTATCTACACATTTACATTCTCAAGGAGAACACGCTAAAGAATTAGTTCTAGAAGCACCAGGAATGGGAACACGTTGGGTTACAGATATTATTACAGAAAATAACCCAGAAGACGAAAGTTACTTTCCATACATGAACGGGCAATTTGTATTTAAAAATGCGGTAGTTCGTTTTAGCGAAGTAATTATGGAAGGTTTAGCTAAAAATAATTTAGATAAAGACGCTATAGATATGTTAATTCCACACCAGGCTAACTTACGTATTGCTCAATTTATACAAAAGAAGTTTGGTTTAAGTGATGATCAAGTTTTTAATAATATTCAAAAATACGGTAACACAACAGCAGCTTCAATTCCAATAGCTTTATGCGAAGCATGGGAAGAAGGCAAAATTAAAGAAGGCGATAATGTTGTTTTAGCAGCATTTGGATCTGGGTTTACTTGGGGAAGTGTAATTATAAAATGGTAAAGCATTGACTGTTTTTTATCTGAGATAAATTAAAAAACGCCAAAACTATTAGGTTTTGGCGTTTTTCTCGATTAACACTATGGTTATTGAAATTTTTAGCAGTTATTTTTAAGGACTAATTCAAAAGATCTGTACTAATTTAATATGTTGTGTTATATATAAGACGCTAAAATTTGAGTTTTATTACGTTGAAAATCAGACTTTAACATAGTTTAACACTTTTGTTGAAATTCAGTTAAAAAAAGCATAATTAATCATATCTTTAGTAAAAACTAATTAATGAATAAGAAAACATTAGTAATTGGAGCGTCTACCAATCCAGAACGCTATTCTAACAAAGCAATTAAAGCACTTACAAAAAAGACTATAGAAACTCTTGCTTTAGGGTTAAGAAGTGGAGAAGTAGCGTCTATTGAAATTGAAACCGAAAAATTACCATTCAAAGGTTTGCACTCTATAACCTTATACCTTAATCCAAAACGTCAAGAAGAGTATTACAATTATATAATTTCGTTGCATCCAAAACGCGTAATTTTTAATCCTGGAACAGAAAATTTTGAATTTTATAAATTATTAGAAGCTAAAAATATTGAAATTGAAGTGGCTTGTACTTTAGTCTTATTAGCAACTAATCAATATTAGTGTTTTTTTTAAGCTGAAAGCATAACGTTGTAATTTTCAAGTTTTGTAATTAATTCAAACTGCTATATAATCACAAAACAAGTAGAATTTAGTTAAAACTGAAAGACTTTAAACTGAAGATTTTAAGACTAACGTTTCAATTTAACCAAATCATTAAATCGCTCTGGATGTAATGCAGAGTAAGCAATGTCGCGCTCCATTAAATTTGTATTGGCATTAATTGCGGCTAACCAAAATAGTTTAATCCATTCGGGTTTAAAGGTATACAAATAAATATACCTTGTTGTTGTGTCGTCAATCCTTTCATCGTAAAAACCCCAACACCATTCCATAGCATCGTCTAACTCATAAGGTGGAATATAAGATTCTAATTCAATAATTAAATCTTTGGTATCTTCATCTAAATCTAAAGCAATTAATTCTCTTATTATAAGTTTTATAACTTCATCAAAACCTGTCCATCTTATAGAAAATTGCACATATTCTTCAATGTAAATAAAACCACTTGCCATAATTGTACAACTAATAAATACTTCAGCTAAAAAAAATTAATCCTTTTCTTGAATTAATAATAATCCAATAAATGTAAAAATCCCATTTATAATTAAAATTTCAAAACCAATTTTATAGCCACCAAATAGCGTTTCAGAATAAGCGTTTAAAGTATAAGAAACTATAGGTGCAATAATAGCAATTAACCAAACCCATTTGTCTTTAATTTGTGCTTTAGTAAAAATTCCAAAAGCAAATAAACCTAATAACGGACCATAAGTATAGCCTGCGGCTTTAAATAATTCCCAAATTACAGAAACGTCTGTAAATATGGTATTAAATGCAATTATTACAACAGCTAACAATAAGCTAAAACCAATATGTGTTTGCTTTCTAATACGTTTTTGTTTAGAAGCTTCTTTTGTTTCTAAATCAATAATATCTATACAAAAAGACGTTGTTAAAGATGCCAAAGCAGAATCAGCGCTACTATATGCAGCAGCAATAAGACCAAGTAAAAAGAAAGAAGATGTTACAATTCCTATTTCTGGTAACATAGCAATAGCAGGAAACAAATCGTCCTTTTTAGCAGTAATTCCGTTTTGCGTAGCATATTGAGTTAACAATAAACCAAGCACTAAAAACAATAAGTTTACAACTACTAACACAATACTAAATGTAACCATGTTTTTCTGAGCTTCTTTTAGGTTTTTACAAGTTAAATTTTTCTGCATCATATCTTGGTCTAAACCAGTCATAGTAATGGTAATAAACATTCCAGCAAGAAAACTTTTAATAAAAAATTGTGGATTATTAAAGTCTTCAAAAAAGAAAATCTTACTCATCTCGCTATTAGAAACCGAAGCATAAACATCCGAAATGCTATTTAAATCCATAGCATTAGATAAGAATATAATAGTAACAACTACAGAAATTAGCATAAATAACGTCTGTAAAGTATCTGTAAAAATTATAGTTTTAATTCCGCCTTTAAATGTGTAAAGCCAAATTAATCCAATGGTTATTAATACCGTAATAGTAAAAGGCACATTTAGTTGGTCAAACACTAAAAGTTGTAATACTTTGGCCACTAAAAATAACCTAAAAGCTGCACCAACTGTTCTACTTATTAAAAAAGCAACTGCGCCAGTTTTATAACTTGTAACACCAAAGCGTTCTTTTAAATAAGTGTAAATTGACGTTAAATTTAATTTATAATAAATAGGAAGCAACACATAAGCAATCACTAAATAACCCACAAAATATCCTAATACAATTTGGAAATAACCAAACTGCTTAGTTTCTACAGCTCCAGGAACAGATATAAAAGTCACACCAGAAAGCGATGCGCCAATCATTCCAAAAGCCACTAAATACCATGGCGCAGATTTATTTGCTTTAAAAAAGGCCGCATTAGAATCTTCCTTTCCGGTTAGGTAAGAGATTAGAATTAGTACGCCAAAATAGGCAGCAATTAAAAGTAAAATTTGTGTAGCTGTCATTATTATATTTTTCTTTTGGCCAAAATACAAATAACTTATATAGAACTTCAATTTGAGTCACTAAAATTAGCGAAATTGGCGACTAAGTATTAATTTCGCTACAATGGAATTTTCTTCAAAATTATTACAAAATGCAGTTAACGAGGTATCGCAATTACCAGGTATTGGTAAGCGAACTGCTTTGCGTTTGGTTTTACATTTATTACGCCAGCCAAAGGAGCAAACTTCAGAATTAACTTCGGCTTTAAACGTTATGCGTAACGATTTAAAATTTTGTAAT
>Ga0105354_1000093_pt1 | contig 57491 bp, 52 predicted proteins | sample GOMGulsemesocosm_FD_83658 | JGI IMG/M metagenome (GOLD analysis project Ga0105354, IMG submission 83658) | Methane-oxidizing microbial communities from mesocosms in the Gulf of Mexico - GOM9B Gulf of Mexico | ecosystem: Environmental > Aquatic > Marine > Cold seeps | place: USA: Gulf of America...
TTTTATTCGAAAATATTATTATTTGGAGAGTACGGAATTATTAAAGATTCTAAAGGTCTTTCTATTCCTTATAATTTTTATAATGGCGCGCTTAAAAGTGATAACAATACATCTGAAGTTGCTGTAAACTCTAATAAAAGTTTAAAGAAATTTGCAGATTACTTATCTAAGATTGACACTTCAATAGTTACTTTTAACATTGAAGCTTTATTAGAAGATATTTCTAAAGGCATGTACTTTGATTCTTCTATCCCGCAAGGTTATGGCGTTGGAAGTTCTGGTGCTTTAGTTGCTGCTTTATACGATAAGTATGCAAATGATAAAATCACAGTTTTAGAAAACTTAACAAGAGAAAAATTATTAAAATTAAAAACGGTTTTTGCTGAAATGGAATCTTTTTTCCACGGAAAATCGTCTGGTTTAGATCCATTAAACAGTTATTTAAGCTTACCTATTTTAATAAACTCTAAAGATAATATTGAAGCTACAGGAATTCCTGCACAAAGTACAACTGGAAAAGGCGCTGTGTTTTTATTAGATAGCGGAATAGTTGGAGAAACGGCTCCAATGGTAAGTATTTTCATGGAAAACATGAAGGCTTCTGGCTTTAGAAGCATGCTAAAAGATCAGTTCATTAAGCATACAGATGCTTGTGTAGAAGATTTCTTAAAAGGTGATATAAAATCTCTTTTTAGTAATACCAAACAATTAAGTAAAGTAGTTCTTAATCACTTTAAACCAATGATACCTCAACAATTTCATGAGTTATGGCAAAAAGGTTTAGAAACTAACGATTACTATTTAAAACTTTGTGGTTCTGGTGGCGGAGGATATATTTTAGGTTTTACCAAAGATATTGATAAAGCACAAAACGCACTTAAAGATTACAAGTTAGAAGTGGTTTACAACTTCTAAAACTGATTTCTATTTTTAGAATCTACATTTTATAATCCTTATTCTTACTATGCTAAAGCGTAATCAGAAACATATTTTATTAAAGTTTTTTAGTATGTTTTCTGTTATTAGAGGCTACAATATTCTTATTGTAATAATTGCCCAGTATTTAGCATCTATATACATTTTTGCACCTCAACTTTCTGTAAAGCAAGTACTTTTAGATGTTAATTTATTAATGCTTGTTTTAGCATCATCTGCTTGTATTGCAGCTGGGTATATTATTAATAACTTCTACGATTCTGAGAAAGATTTAATTAACCGACCTAACAAAAGTATGTTAGATAAGCTGGTGAGTCAAAACACTAAACTGTCTTTTTATTTTGTACTTAATTTTTTAGCCATCATTTTAGCTAGCTATGTTTCTTTTAAAGCAGTTGTGTTTTTTTCGGCTTATATTTTTGGGATTTGGTTTTATTCTCACAAACTTAAAAAAATAACTTTTGTTGGAAATATAACATCTGCATTACTTACTATTACGCCATTTTTTATAGTACTTCTCCACTACTCTAGCTTTAATACTATTATCTTTTTACACGCCACATTTTTATTATTAATTATGTTGGTAAGAGAATTAATTAAAGATTTAGAAAACCTTAAAGGCGACTTAGCGCAAGGCTACAAGACGGTTCCCGTAGCTTACGGATTATACAAAACCAAAATATTAATAAGTGTATTAATTGGCTTAATGCTAATTCCTATTTACTTTTTATTAAACTCCGAAGCTGTTGGACTAATGTCTTGGTATTTCTATTTATGTATTGGTTTATTATTTGGATTTGTTATTCTTTTATGGAAATTTGATAGTAAACAGCAGTACAATTGGCTTCATAATATTTTAAAAGTCATATTGGTAACAGGTGTTTTTTGTATTGTTTTAATAGATATAAATGTGGTTTTAAATAAGCTACTTTAATTCTTATAAAAAATACATCAAAAAATGGTCTGTTCCAATTAAAGATTATCTTTGCATTATATAATGAAAAATGCTTAGCATTTAAATACAACAAATACCATGTCTGAACGCAGAAACGATAAAAGAAATCCAAATAAAAATGGACCAAGTAAACCTACATCTAAAAAGCCTGCAAAAAAGCGCTTTAATAAGTCTGTAGTTAAATCTGTAGATTCTCCTAAAAAAGATAAGGCTTTTGACAGCAAAACTAGAGCGATATCAAAGTCGCCAAAACCCGCTAATCCAGACGAAATTAGATTAAATAAATATATTGCTAACTCTGGAATTTGTTCTAGACGAGAAGCAGATTCTTTTATTGCTATGGGATTAGTTAGTGTTAATGGTAAAATTATAAACGAAATGGGCTACAAGGTAAAACTTGAGGACGAAGTTCGTTATGATGGTGCTAGAATTAACCCAGAGAAAAAAGCCTACGTATTATTAAACAAGCCTAAAGGTTTTGCTACTACAGTTAGCCAAGACAAAGGTAAAACAGTTATGGATTTAGTGGCTAATGCTACAAATTCTAGAATAAAACCAATTGGAAGATTAGGTAGAGGAACAACTGGCTTATTACTTTTTACAAACGATTTAGAAATTTCTGATAAGTTTACAAACTCTAATAAAGGTGTTTCTAGATTATTCCATATTGAGTTGGATAAAAACTTAAAATACGAAGATTTTAAGAAGATTCAGGATGGTTTTAGAATAGATGGTAAATTAGTTACTGTTGAAGAAATTAGCTACATAGACAACGCTAGTAAGAAAGAAATAGGTTTACGTATTAAAAACACAGGAAACACTATTTTACACACCATTTTTGGACATTTAAACTACGAAATGGAACGTATTGATTGTGTTACTATTGGACAATTAACTAAAAAAGATTTACCTCGTGGACATTGGAAACATTTAAGTACACTAGAACTAAATACTTTAAAAATGTTATAAAAACATTGATTTGTTTTAATTATAAAAATCCCTTTTAGATTATTCTGAAAGGGATTTTTTTTGTTATACTAAAATTAGTTTTAGCTCGTTTTATTGATAGATGAAAAACCACCTGATAATAATACTATTACTTGTTCTAACTTCATTAATTTCTTACTCTCAAGAAACGATTCACCAGTGGAGTGAGTTTGACAAACTTATGACATATGGCTTTGACGATATTAGGTCTTACAATTTAATAGGAAAAGTTAAAGAGGTTGTAGTTCTTGAAATCAGTACAATTAAGCGTAAGTCAGATTCGGATTCTAAAACTACTCACAACTACACTAAAACAGAATTCAACAGAAATGGACAATTGTTAAAAGAGTACACTTTAGAAAAGGATGATTCCTATTTTCTAGAAGTTGAAAACACATACAATGCCTATAATCAGATTATTCACAAAAAAGAGATTGATAAAAAATTTGGTAGCATTGGTTACGGATTTAAGGGCTATTTAAAAGGAATACACATTCAAGAAACTAAGTATAGTTATGATTCAAATAATAACCTAACACACACTTATTTTAAATCATCTTACCAAGACAGATTCTTTTTAAAAAAACGTAATACCTATAACTCAAATCAATTATTGATTAAAAAAGAAAGCTTAAATAATCACATGCCAGATGATGTCTATTTCTATGCAACATGTAAAGGGTCTGGAAATAGCTTACAAAGCTTCACAACTGAATATTTCTACAACAGCGACAATTTAAATACTTTAATAAAATCTTATAAAAACAATAGTATAAGATACAAAAAAGATACAATTAATGGTCAAATAATAACGACTCCAATAATCTTAGAAGAAAACATAGATTTTTCGAATATGCTTGAATTAAACTATAAAATATCAAATAGATATAATTCAAAAAAACAACTTCATATTAGTGAATCAGAGCAATATTACACCTCTAATAATATTGTAAAAAATACAGTAATCTATGAGTATGATAAGTTTGGAAAGGTATCACAAACCAAAAGACTTAAAGATTCCATACTAACTTTTGGCACATTCAGAGAGCATCAAATAATTAACAACAACTTAGAAATAGAAACTGAAGGTTATTTAAAAGACGTTAATAATGTAATAGAAAGAATTATAACTCATGAAATTATCCATCAAAAAGACGGAACGATTAAACGTATTAACTACAATAACAACTCCATAAGCTCTACACAGTTATTTGATTCGAACTATAATTTAATTGAAGAGAACAGCAAAACACATCAAAAAAAGGTAAAATACATCTATGATAAAAACAATAATTGGGTCGTTAAAAAAGCAACTTTAAATGGAAAACTAACAGAGCATTTTATTAGGACAATTACTTACTTTGATTAAGTTTAATAAATATTATTTATTCAGTTAGAACTAACCTTTATAAATCATCACTGCAATAAGGATTGAAATGGTTAGCTTTTGTAAAACTTCCATTTATGGTTTTACAAAACTAGTAGTGTAAAGACTGGTTATTTTGACTTTTTCGTCAAAAAAATTGCCCAAAACAATATAAAACAAAAAACCCAAACATTGCTGTTTGGGTTTTATAACTCTATAAAAATTCCTTTCTTTAAAGGAATTAATTACTAGTATCTGTAATGTTCTGGCTTGTATGGACCTTCAACTGTTACACCAATGTATTCTGCTTGATCTTGTTTAAGTTCAGTTAATTCTACACCAATTTTTTCTAAGTGTAATTTCGCTACTTTTTCGTCTAAATGTTTTGGTAACATGTACACATCATTTTCGTAATTCGCACTGTTTTTCCAAAGCTCAATTTGCGCTAAAGTTTGGTTTGTAAAAGAGTTACTCATTACAAAACTTGGGTGACCTGTTGCACAACCTAAGTTTACCAAACGTCCTTCAGCTAACAATATAATTTCTTTACCGTAAACTGTATATTTATCTACTTGTGGCTTAATAGTATCTTTAGTATCTCCAAAGTTATCGTTTAACCATCCAACTTGAATTTCGTTATCGAAATGTCCAATATTACATACAATAACTTTATCTTTCATAGCCTCAAAATGCTCGGCACGAACAATATCTTTATTTCCTGTAGTTGTTATAATAATATCCGAATTTCCAACAACAGTTTCTAATTTTTTAACTTCAAAACCATCCATTGCAGCTTGTAATGCACAAATTGGATCTATTTCTGTAACTGTAACAATACTTCCTGCGCCTTTAAAAGAGGCAGCTGTACCTTTACCAACATCTCCATAGCCACAAACCGTAACACGTTTACCTGCTAACATAATATCTGTTGCTCTACGTACTGCATCTACTGCAGATTCTTTACAACCGTATTTGTTATCGAATTTAGATTTAGTTACAGAATCGTTTACGTTAATTGCTGGCATTGTTAAAGTACCATTTTTAACACGTTCGTATAATCTATGTACTCCAGTTGTAGTTTCTTCAGATAAACCTTTAATTCCGGCTGCTAATTCTGGGTAACGATCTAAAACCATATTGGTTAAATCTCCACCATCATCAAGAATCATGTTTAATGGTTGTCTGTCTTCACCAAAAAATAAGGTTTGTTCAATACACCAGTCAAATTCTTCTTCAGTCATATCTTTCCAAGCGTAAACTGCAGTTCCTGCTTCCGCAATAGCTGCTGCTGCTTGATCTTGAGTAGAGAATATATTACAAGAACTCCAAGTAACTTCTGCTCCTAATGCTTGTAAAGTTTCAATTAAAACTGCCGTTTGGATAGTCATGTGTAAACATCCAGCAATTCTAGATCCTTTTAAAGGCTGCTCGTTTTTATACTCTTCACGTAAACTCATTAATCCTGGCATTTCTGCTTCGGCTAATAAAATTTCCTTTCTTCCCCATGCCGCTAAAGACATATCTTTTACCTTGTTAGGTACGTAAGCTACAGATTTTGTACTCATGTTTTTCTTTTTGAATATTTTTTATAAGTGTAACAATTTTGCGAATCGCTTTTTTAATAGTTAAATTCGCTTGTAAATTATTACCATGCATTATAGCGATGCAAAGGTAAGGAATAACCTTTAGAATATTAAATGCCTCTTTATAAAACCATAAGTGTAAACTCACAAACTACTGTTAAAATCTGGAAGATTGAAGAATCTTTTAATGATTTATTTAATCCGGAACAACTTAAACCTGAGAGTTTAAGTAGAGTTAATGGTATGAAAAGTGAATTACACCAACGTGGTTTTTTAAGCGTAAGACAGCTTTTAAAAGCTTTTGGTTATTCGGATTTTGATTTGTTTTACGACGAGAATGGCAAACCACATTTAAAAGATGGAAAAGAAATTTCTATCACACATTCTTTTACTTTTTCTGGCGTTATAATTAGCAATAAAAAAGCTGGAATAGATATAGAAAAGCAACGTGAAAAGATTAAAGTTATTGCCCATAAATTTGTGGATTACGAGTTTAAGTATTTAGACACCTTAACTTCAGATTATATAAATAAACTAACTGTTATATGGGGCATAAAAGAATCTTTATACAAGCTTTTTGCTACGCCTGGCATGCTATTTAGAGAACATTTTTTAGTCATCCCTTTTACCATGAAAGATGCAGATACAGTTGCTTGGATTGATTATAAAGGCACTAAAAAAAGATATTCAAGCTCATTTTTAGAGTTTGAGGGATTTACTTGTGCTTATGCAATTGAAGAATGAAAAACAGTCTTCAACATATAAAAAATGCAATAGTTAACAATCAAAAATTGTTAGCAGTTTTAATAGATCCTGATAAGTTTGTTTTAAATGAATTGGATTCGTTTTTAGACAACATCCATAAAACTATAGCCACACATTTATTTATTGGAGGAAGCACGGTTGAAGCGAATGTGACACAACAATTAGTTTCGGCTTTAAAAGAAAAAACTAATTTACCAATACTTTTATTTCCTGGAGATGTCACTCAAATTTCTAAAGATGCAGATGCTATTTTATTCTTGTCATTATTATCCGGAAGAAATCCCGACTATTTAATTGAAAAACATATTGACAGTGTTCCTGTTTTGGAGAAAAGTACATTAGAGATTATTCCAACAGGTTATATTTTAATTGAAAGCGGCAAGGAAACTGCAGTACAACGAGTTACAAAAACAGTTCCCTTAAAAGACAAAGAAACTATTAGTCAAACAGCTAAAGCAGGAGAGTACTTAGGCATGCAACTTATCTACTTAGAAGCTGGAAGTGGCGCTAAATATCCTGTTAGTAAAGACATTATTTCTGAAACAAAAACCAGATTAAATATTCCATTAATAGTTGGTGGAGGCATTAGATCTAAAGAACAATTAGAAAACGCTTATAATTCGGGTGCAGATTTAGTAGTCATTGGAACTGCTTTTGAAGAAAACCCATCATTTTACAAAGAACTTTTTAAAAAAAGATAACATGAAAATTTCTGTAGAATTAACGCTTACACCATTGCAAGATGATTTTGAACCAGCAATAATTCATTTTATAAAAAAATTAAGAGCTTCTAAATTAGAAGTCATAGAAACACCTTTAAGCACTCAAATTTACGGAGATTATGACCAAGTAATGCAGCTTTTAAATACCGAAATAAAAGAAGCGTTTGAATTAATTGATAAAGGCTTACTTTACATGAAAATTGTAAAGTCTGACAGACACGATTACAAGCCTCATTTTTAGTTGCAGGAAAAATCTAACATATTAAAATTTGTCTTTTTTGGTCCACAAAACACCGGAAAAACAACTTTGTGTGAAAAAATTGCGCGTTATTTCAATGTAGATTATGTACCAGAATTCTCTAGAATTTATGCTGAATCCAATAAGGTATTATCTTACAACACGGTTCTACCGATTGCAAACGGGCAATTAAAACTTGAAGAAGATGCTATTAATAACGCGAATAAACTTCTTTTTTTTGACACTAACCTACTCGAAACGCTTATCTACTCAAACCTATATTACAATAAAGTTCCTAAAGAGCTAGAACAAATGGTAGAAAAGCAAAACTATACTTTGTATTTTTTACCTTATATTGACGTCTGTTGGCAAGAAGATTCTATTAGAGATTTACCAACACAAAGAGAAGAACATTACAACCTTTTTAAAGCTGAATTAGAGAAAAGAAACTTACCTTTTATAGAATTAAAAGGCACGTTCGAAGAAAGGATTAATAAGGCAACCAAAGAGGTAAAACGAATATTAAAACAAAGTGAAATTTAGTCAAGAAGACATAAAGTATATAGAATCTAAAGGATTAACTGTTAACCAAATTGAGGCACAATTAGAAACGTTTCAAAAAGGACTACCATTTATTAATTTAAAATCTGCTGCAACTTTAAATGATGGCATTTTAAAATTAAACACGTCCACAGAAAAGGAATTAATTGCACTTTTTGAAAAAACAAAAGACGCAGTCTCTATTCTAAAATTTGTACCAGCTTCTGGTGCTGCAACTAGAATGTTTAAGTTTTTATTTCATTTTCTAAAGACTTACAATGCTAAGAAATCGACTATAAATGCATACATTAATAGGCATAACGCAACAGAATTATCTGTTTTTAGAGTTGGCCTAGAAAAACTACCTTTTTATCAAATAGTTACTGATGCTGCAACAAGTTATTTTGAAGATTACCACAATTTATCAGACAACGATAAATTAGTCGCCTTTATTAAAACCATGTTAGATGAAGACAAACTAAATCTTGGTGCTTCGCCAAAAGGACTGCTTCCATTTCATTGTTATAAGAGTCAAGTATCTAATGCGTTTCAAGAACATTTATTTGAAGCCGCAATTTATGCAACTTCAAATAACGTAGCTAAACTTCATTTTACAATTTCCGAACAACATTTAGAACGTTTTAAAACCTCTTTTAATGAGTTAAAACCATATGTTGAAGAAAAAACTGGCGTTACTTTTAATATTTCATATTCGTTTCAATCTAAAAAAACAGATACAATAGCTGTTAATTCTAAACTAGAACCCTTTAGAGACGAAAATCAAAGTCTTCATTTTAGACCTTCTGGACATGGCGCTTTACTTCAAAATTTAAACACTTTAGACGCAGATATTATCTTTATTAAAAATATAGATAACGTTGTGGTTTCAACATATAAAAACAATATTGCAGATTATAAAAAAACATTAGCGGGCTTACTAATTAACCTCCAAAAACAAAGCTTTGTTTATCTTAATAAGATGGACAACTCTTTGCTTATTGAAGATGAAATTATTGAAATTGCTGAGTTCTTAAGACGACAATTAAACGTGATTATTTCTCCTGAATTTGAAAAGTATTCAACTAATTATCAAATAGATTATTTAAAAGAAAAACTTAACAAACCTATTCGCGTGTGCGGAATGGTAAAAAATGAAGGCGAACCTGGTGGCGGACCTTTTTGGGTTTGGAGCAATAACGGCTCTGTTAGTTTGCAGATTGTAGAATCTGCGCAAATTGACTTAAACAACAAATCTCAAAAGAAAATTATTGAAAATGCAACCCATTTTAATCCTGTAGATATTGTTTGTGGTATTAAAGATTATAAAGGCAATGCGTTTAACTTAGAAGATTTTGTGGATTCAAATACAGGTTTTATTACTAATAAAACTAAGCATGGTAAAACTATAAAGGCTTTAGAGCTTCCTGGATTATGGAATGGTAGTATGGCTAATTGGAATTCTATTTTTGTAGAAATCCCAATTTTAACGTTTAACCCAGTAAAAACAGTAAACGATTTATTAAAACCAGCTCACCAAACATAATGTTATCTCAAGACGCAATTTTAAAAGAATGCACATTTAAAGCGACAAGAAGTTCTGGTGCTGGCGGACAGCACGTTAATAAAGTAGCTACTAAAATAGAACTCTATTTTAATATTCAAAACTCTTCAGTATTATCAATTAAACAAAAAGAAATCTTAATTTCTAAGTTAAAGCTAACTAAAGACAATACGTTAGTTATTACTTCTCAAGACACTAGAAGTCAGTACAAAAACAAGCTAAATGCTATAAAAAAACTATTCAAAACATTAGCTAACGCATTAAAAACAGATGCATACAGAATACCAACAAGAACTCCAAAATCTGTTAAATTGAAGCGTTTAAAAGACAAGAAAAATAATTCCGAAAGAAAGGCTAATAGACAAAAACCTAATTTAGATTAAAAAATTATTTTTTTGCTCTTCAAAATTCAAAATTCATAACTACATTTGCAGCGTTCTCAAAAAAGGGGTGCTTAATTGATTATAGAATACCAATTAAAGATTAATGATTGAAAAATCTAAAATCTGATGTTTAAATTCTAAAATTTATTTGGCTGAGATCATACCCAATGAACCTGAGCAGGTAATGCTGCTAAGGGACAATTGACACTTGTAACTGCAATAGACGTATTGTGGTTGCTACACATTTATTTATAAACCATTAAAGAATAATGACCTCTTTTTATTCGATTAACATTTTATTTAATCGATATGAAAAACACGTTTCTTTTTTTAGTACTTCTTGTACTAAGCGTCACAACTCAAGCTCAAGAAAATGAGCAAAATCAAAACATTCCTAATGATTCTACCAAAGTAGAAATCTTAGATGAAGTCCTAGTAAAATCTGTAAGAGTTGAAGCAGATTCACCAATTACACACTCCAACGTTACCAAAGAAGATCTTGAAAACCGCAATTTAGGACAAGACATTCCTATTTTATTAAATTATTTACCATCAGTAGTTACTACAAGTGATGCTGGAGCAGGAATTGGTTATACAGGTTTGAGAATTCGTGGGGTTAGTGGAGAATCTACCAACGTTACAATTAACGGAATTCCTTATAACGATGCAGAAAGTTTAGGGACTTTTTGGGTAAACCTACCAGATTTCGCATCATCTGTAGAAAGCCTTCAAGTTCAGCGTGGTGTAGGAACATCTACAAACGGTTCTGGAGCTTTTGGAGCAAGTATTAACATACTTACAAATAGTTTAAGTAAAGAAGCATCTGTAACAACATCTCATTCGGCAGGAAGTTTTGGAACTGTAAAAAACAACCTTCAGTTTAGTACAGGATTATTAAACAATAGATTTGAACTTTCTGGTCGTTTATCGAAAATTAAATCTGATGGTTATATAAATAGAGCTTCTTCAGAATTAAAATCTTATTTCTTACAAGGAAGCTACAAAGACGATAACAGATTAATAAAAGCTGTTATGTTTGGTGGCGGAGAAGTAACTTACCAAGCCTGGTATGGTGTAGATGTATTTACTATTGATGATGATAGAACTGCTAATATTGCAGGTACTATTATGGATGAAAATGGTAACCTAGAAGGTTATTATGACAACCAAGTAGACGATTACAAACAAGACCATTACCAATTACATTGGAATGAACGATTTAGTAATGAATTATCTCTAAATGTAGGATTAAACTACACTTACGGTAGAGGTTTTTATGAAGAATATATTGATGATTACTTCTATACTAATGTCTTTTACTCTAATGATTCACAATTTTCTTTCTTAGGACTAGATTCATTTACAAACAATGGAACAACCATTGAAAGCATGGATTACATTAGAAGAAAATGGTTAGATAACGATTTCTATGTGGCAAATGCTAGTTTAAATTACAAAAACGAAAACTTAGATTTAGTCTCTGGAGCATCATTTAGCCTGTATAAAGGAGACAGTTTTGGAGAAATTATTTGGTCTGAATATGCTAAAGATTTAGATATTGAGAAAGGCTATAGATATTATTTATCTGAAGGAACCAAAAACGACTTTAATATATTTTCTAAAGCTACTGTTAAAGTAAATTCTAAATTAAGCTTATTTGGAGATGTACAATATAGAGTTGTAAATTATGAAATTGAAGGAACTCAATCTGATAGATCTCCAATAGATATTGATAAAAACTTTAATTTCTTAAATCCAAAAGCAGGATTAAGCTACAACATAAATACAAAAAACAACGTGTATTTATCTTACGCAAGAGCAAACAGAGAACCAAGCAGAGGAGATTTTGAAAATAACCCAGATGTAAAACCAGAACAATTAAACGATTTTGAATTAGGTTACAGATTTGATAATAAAAGGTATAAATTAAATGCTAATGTTTACTATATGACTTATAAAGATCAGTTAGTATTAACTGGTGCATTAGACAATGTTGGAGCTCCAATTAGAGCAAACTCAGGAAGAAGTTATAGATTAGGTTTAGAATTAGAAGGCGCAGTAGCTTTAAGTAAAAAGTTTACAATCCAATCTAACTTAACATTAAGTGAGAATAAAAACTTAAACGAAGATCAATTTATTAATGGTGAAGCTGTAGGAAAAACAGACATTGCTTATTCTCCAGGAATAGTAACAAGTACAGCGTTAACTTTCAGACCAATTGCTAGCTTATCATTAACCGTAATTAATAAATATGTAGATGAACAACTAATGAATAATTTAGACGATCAAGACTCTAAATTACCTGGCTACAATACTGTAGATTTTAATATCTCGTACGAAATCAAGCCAAAATCTGTATTTAAGTCTATTTTATTAAATGGTGTATTTAATAACGTATTAAATAGAGAATATAACGGTAATGGATTTGATTATGGCGGTGGATTCTATGTGTTTTATCCGCAAGCTGGAACTAACTTCTTACTTGGTGCTACTCTAAAGTTTTAAAACTTATAATTACAATAAACAAAAAATGCGAACCACTTGGTTCGCATTTTTTGTTTATTGTAATTATTTTTTATTAACTTCTTTTATATATTTAGCTAATGCCATAGTCATACTTGGTGTTTCAGGTGTTGGAGCAGAAATATCTACACGTAAACCTTTAGCTTCAACTGCTTTAATAGTTGTGTTTCCAAATACGGCAATACGGGTATCTTTTTGTTTGAAATTTGGATAATTCTGGAATAATGAATCTATACCACTTGGACTAAAAAATACTAAAACATCATATGTCACATTCTCTAAGTCAGATAAATCACTAATTACTGTTTTGTAAAAAGTACCTTGAATCCAGTTAATTTTTAAATCATTTAATAACTGAGGAATTTCTGGCTTTACTTTATCTGTAGTTGGTAATAAAAACGATTCGTCTTTATATTTTTTTATTAAAGGAATTAATTCTGAAAACGTTCTTTTACCTACGTAAATTTTACGCTTTCTATAAACTACATATTTCTGTAAGTAATAAGCTACTGCTTCAGACTGGCAAAAGTAACGCATTGTGTCTGGCACTTTAAATCGCATTTCTTCAGCAACTCTAAAAAAGTGATCAACTGCGTTACGGCTAGTTAAAATAATAGCTGTAAAGTTTTTTAAATCAATTTTTTCTTGACGTATTTCTTTAGATGAAACACCTTCAACATGAATAAAAGGTCTAAAGTCAATTTTAACTTTATGCTTTTCTGTTAAATCAAAATAAGGAGAATTCTCTATTTTAGGTTCTGGTTGTGATACTAATATAGTTTTTACTTTCATATTCTTCCGCTTTGTTTGCACTTAAAACATTATAATACAAACTTGTATAATATTAAACAAGGTGCAATTTCAAGTGCGCAAAGGTACAAAATAAAATAAAAAAGATACTGCTTTACAACGTCTAAATAAAACCTTATAACGATAAAATACATGAAAACGTACAGAGTTAAAAGCAAAATAATCCCATAATATATAACATTATTAGGTAAGGCACCATTATATAAAAACAGACCAGATAAAGGCACTATTAAAAAAATTAAAAAAAAGTTATAGCTTAATTTTCTAAATAAAACATATTTAAAAAACTGATACGACTCTAGCAATTTACCTAAGATTAATTCAATAACTATTTTTAAACCAAAAAATAAAACAACACCAATTAGTATATCAAACCATTCTACATTTTGAATAAATCCAAATTTATAATTTAAAACAGCTAACAAAACAGATATAGATAATGTAAAAGCTATAAAGAGTAAAAAATTAAACCTATCAAATAATTTAACATCTTTACTGTACGTGCTTAAATAGGTCGAGTTTATTAAAATACTTAAATAAGAAGAAAAACGTTTAACATTTAACAAACTTACAATTGCTAATAACCCAACAATACTCACTAAAACAAGTGTTAAAACATCGTTATTTAAAATAGGTCTTAGCATAGGATAAAATTAATGCTATTCAACTAAATTTTGGTATTATTTAAGCTTTTTTTCAAAAAAAAATGGTTTTAAAAAATGTACATTTGCAGAAACTTTATTTTAGTTAAATGAAAGACGCTATTGTCATAATTCCTACTTACAACGAGATTGAAAACATTACTTCAATTTTAGAAGCGGTTTTTAATCTACCAAAACCGTTTGATGTTCTAGTAGTAGATGATAATTCCCCCGATTTAACTTCAGAAAAAGTAAAAGAATTACAGCAAAAATACCCAGAACAATTACACCTAGAAGTTAGACAAAAAAAAGCTGGATTAGGTACAGCTTACATTCACGGATTTAAATGGTGCCTGGAGAGAGATTATAATTTCATTTTTGAGATGGATGCAGATTTTTCTCACAATCCAAACGATTTAATTAAATTATATAACGCCTGCGCTATTGAAAACGCAGATTTAGCAATTGGTTCTAGATATGTAAAAGGCGTAAATGTGGTTAATTGGCCATTAAGTCGTGTTATTTTATCTTATGGCGCATCTATGTATGTAAGATTTATTACCGGAATGCCAATAAAAGATGCAACCGCTGGATTTATTTGTTACAAAAAAGAGGTTTTACAAGCCATTAATTTTAACGAAATTAAATTTATTGGTTATGCCTTTCAAATAGAAATGAAGTTTAAAACTTACCTTAAAAAATTTAAAATAAAAGAAGTTCCTGTAATATTTACAGATAGAACAAAAGGACAATCCAAACTAAGTTCTAGCATTATTTCTGAAGCCATTTTTGGTGTAGTTAAAATGAAATTAATTAGTATATTTAGAAAATAACCCTACTTATGACTCAAAAAACAACCCTAATAAAAAATGCTAAAATTGTAAATGAAGGTCAAATATTTGAAGGAGACCTGCTAATTGAAGGTCAAATAATTACAAAAATAGACACTTCTATTAGCGCAAAATCTGCAGATGTTTTTGTTATAGATGCAGAAGGAAAATATTTAATTCCAGGAGCAATAGACGATCAAGTTCACTTTAGAGAACCAGGATTAACACATAAAGCACATATTAAAAGCGAATCTAAAGCTGCAGTAGCTGGTGGAATAACCTCTTTTATAGAAATGCCAAATACAAATCCACAAACTACAACCATAGAAAAATTAAACGATAAATTTAATATTGCTAAGGAGACTTCTTACGCAAATTACTCTTTTATGTTTGGCGGAACTAACGATAATTTAGACGAAATTCTTAAAGTTGACCCTAAACAAGTCGCTGGGTTAAAATTATTTCTAGGATCATCTACAGGAAACATGTTAGTAGATAATCCAGAGGTTTTAGAGAAAATATTTTCTAGTACAGATTTAGTTATTTCTGTTCACTGTGAAGATGAAGCTACAATTAGAGCTAATACTAAAAAATATGTTGAAGAATATGGAGATGATATTCCAATGAAATACCATCCAATAATTAGAAGCGAAGAAGCTTGCTATATTTCATCTTCACAAGCTATAGAATTAGCAAAAAAAACGGGTGCTAGATTACATGTTTTTCATTTATCTACAGGAAAAGAAACAACCTTATTTTCAAATAAAATTCCTTTAAAAGATAAAAAAATCACATCAGAGGTTTGTATACATCATCTTTGGTTTAACGATAAAGATTACGAAACTAAAGGATCTTTAATTAAATGGAATCCTGCTGTAAAAACGCAAAAAGATCAAGAACAATTATTAAAAGCACTTCTTGATGATAGAATAGATGTAATTGCTACAGATCATACTCCACATACAATAGAAGAAAAAAATAATGTGTACACAAAAGCACCTTCTGGCGGACCTTTAGTTCAACATGCACTACCTGCATTATTAGAAATGCACCATAAAGGCTTAATTTCTATTGAAAAGATTGTAGAAAAATTCTGTCATAACCCAGCAATTTTATTTGATATTGAAAAAAGAGGTTATATCAAAGAAGGTTACTTTGCTGATATAGTATTAGTAGACATTAATCATCCATGGACAGTTACAAAAGACAACTTACTTTACCAATGTGGTTGGTCTCCATTTGAAGGCACTACATTTAAGTCAAGAATTTCACATACTTTTGTTAACGGACATTTAGCATACAATAACTTTAAGGTAAATGAAGTTAGTAATGCAAAGCAATTAACATTTAATAGATAATCTTGATAAAAAACAGTTTTATATACCTATTAGTTGCTTTGGTTTTTTTTGGTTGTTACCAAATAGAAAAACCAAAGCAACCTATTACATTATTATCTGAACAACAGATGATTAATATCCTAACAGATCTATCAATATTATCTGCTGCTAAAGGCATTAACAAAAAAAAACTAGAAGAAAACGGCATCTTACCTGAAGATTATATCTATAAAAAACACCAAATAGATTCAGTTATTTTTGTAGAAAATAATATTTATTATTCATACGACTTAGACCTTTACAACCGTATTTACGACAAAGTTAAAGACACGTTAACGCTGTTAAAAAAGAAGGCTGATAAAAACAGTCTTAAACGAATAGATAAAAAGGCTTTAAAAAAACAAGAAGCTAAAAAAGAATTACTAGTAAAAGAAGAGTTAAAATCTTCGTTATATTCTAAAAAAGATTCTACTATAAAGGCCAACTTATTAAAAAGAGGCAAAACCAAAAGAAGGACTAAGAAATAAAGCAATTAGCTGTCTTACTAATTACAATATCAATTTTTTCTAGTTTAATATTAAGTTCTTTTTGCAATTTAGAACCATTGTATTCTGTTTTATTTTGTGAAGACTCGACAATAGACTTCGTTAAAACTCTTGATTTTCGTGTAAATAAAGACTTAATCCAATCTAACCGCCAAGCCATTTGCAACATCCATTTTTTTGCTTCATACTTTGGTGGATTCACATTTAAAGCTAAAGCTATTTTAGTAAGAAAATCTTTAAAACTTAAATGACTTTCAACTAAAATATAGCGTTCATTAACTATGGTGCTTTCCATTAATTTTAGCATAACAGCAACCACATCTTCCACACCAATATAACCTGTAACACCAGACGTATAAAAGCGCATTACTTTTGCTACCTTACTAAAAAACAAACCACTACCATTACTCCAATACCCTGGACCAACAATAACACCTGGATTAACAATAACAGCATCTAATCCTTCTTGTGTACCTCGCCAAACCTCAAGCTCTGCGCCATATTTAGTTAATGCATAAACAGAATGTTCTTCTTCGGGATTCCACTCAGACTCTTCATTTAAAACACTTTTAATAGAAGAACCTATTGTTGCAATAGAACTAACGTAGCAGAGCTTCTTAATATCTTCAGAAATACAAAGATTTACAATATTTGCTGTACCTTCAATATTCGTTTTTTTCAGCAGTTCAAAATCGGAAGTATCAAAAGAAATTAAAGCAGCACAATGATAAACATGTGTCACATTTGTAAAAGCATATACAAGATCTGGAACATTATTTAAGTTGGTTTTTACCCATTCAATTTTATTAAAAAGAATTTCAACATTATCAGTGTAATAAGAAAATACCTTTTTTACTTGAGCTAACTTAGCGTCGTTTCTATAAATAGCACGAATTCTCTCATTATTTTGAGCGAGTTTATATAATAAATGCGAACCAACTAAACCTGTTCCTCCAGTAACTAAAATCATAAAACTAAATTACTTAATTGTGGCTTAAAATGCACTATATTTTTTACATTTGTTCCCAGAAAAATAAGCTCTTATGACAACAAATCCTTTAGTAGAAGAATTAAAATGGCGTGGTATGGTTCACGATATGATGCCAGAAACAGACGTGCAATTAAATAAAGAAATGACCACTGCTTATATTGGTTTTGATCCTACTTCAGATTCGTTACATATTGGAAGTTTAGTACCAATTATTTTATTGGTTCATCTTGAAAAAGCAGGACATAAACCTGTAGCTTTAGTTGGTGGAGCAACCGGTATGATTGGTGATCCATCTGGAAAAAGTGACGAGCGTAATTTGTTAGATGAAGCTACACTTAACCACAACGTTGCAGGAATTAAAAGTGTTCTATCTCGATTTTTAGACTTTAACTCTACAAAACCGAATGCGCCAGTTTTAGTGAATAATTACGACTGGATGAAGAACTTTAGCTTTATAGATTTTGCAAGAGATGTTGGTAAACGTATTACCGTAAACTACATGATGGCAAAAGATTCTGTAAAGAAACGTTTGTCTGGAGAAGAAGGAAATGTAGGAATGTCTTTTACAGAATTCACCTACCAATTAATTCAAGGTTACGATTTTTACCACTTACACAAACACCTAAATTGTAAATTACAAATGGGCGGAAGCGACCAATGGGGAAACATTACCACTGGTACAGAATTAGTAAGACGAATGAATGTTGGCGATGAAAAAGCGAAAGCTTACGCTATGACTTGTCCGTTAATTACAAAATCCGATGGCTCAAAATTTGGTAAAAGTGAAGGTGGAAATATTTGGTTAGATACAGATAAAACATCGGTTTATAAATTCTACCAATTCTGGTTAAACACATCAGATGAAGATGCCGAAAAGTATATTAAAATATTTACGTTTTTAAATAAGCAAACTATTGATGCTTTAATTGAAGCGCATAAAGCTGAACCACATTTAAGACAACTACAAAAACGTTTAGCAGAAGAAGTTACCACGTTTGTTCATAGTAAAGAAGATTTAGACAATGCCATTAAAGCATCTTCTATACTATTTAGTAAAGACTTTAAAAATGATATAAATTCTTTAAACGAATCTTTATTTTTAGATGTTTTTGAAGGTGTACAAACTGCAGAAGTTTCTAGAGATAAAATTGAAACTGGCGTAGATATGATTGCTGTATTAGCTGCCGAAACTAACTTTTTAGCAAGTAATGGAGAAGCAAGACGAGCGCTTAAAGAAAACTCTGTTGCAGTAAATAAGGAAAAAGTAACTGAAGATTATAAAATAACCTCAGAAGATTTAATCCACAATACATACATTGTAATTAATAGAGGAAAGAAAAAAACGTTTATTATTAAGGTGGTTTAATTAAAAACCAAACTTTATTAAAAACCAAAAGCTCAGTTTGAAAATTCAAACTGAGCTTTTTTTTGAGCTTTAGTAAACCAACTAAAACTAATTTTCCCCTTTCATACTTTAAATACGTAAAAACGTATGACTTGTTTTTTTTAAACAAAAAACTGAGCTTAAAAAAATAAGCTCAGTTTAGATAAAAAATTAGTAACCAACCAAAACTAATCTTTCTTTTTCTTATTATTTAGGTCGGTTTATTATTTAAGTCCTTACATTTTATTTTAAAAAATTATAACGCCATAAGATTACAACCTCTAATATCGCTAGAATCAAAACGTCCCACAACATCAAAAGTGCCATTTGGATGTACTTTTCCCAAGTCTTGGGTTGCTATAAAACTACACGAATTTACATTAGCTAAATCTATAATATTTAACCCGCCAGTTTTACTTTTAGTGTGAATAGATAAAGCATCTTCTGGATCTCTTGTTAAAACTTTCATCCAATTAGGGAAAGTAAAAACACCATTTCCATTAGAGTAAGCCTGACTTAAAAGCTCTGTCATTCCATATTCACTATGGATAGTTTCAACTCCAAAACCTTTGGTTAGTATATGGTGAAGTTCTTCTCTAACTAATTCCTTCCTCATACCTTTCATTCCACCGGTTTCCATAATTATGGTATGTTTTAAATTAAATTGATGTGTTTCAATTAAATTTAAGAGTGCAAAGGTAACTCCAATAAGTAATGTCTTTTGTCCTTTAGATTCTAATGTTTCAATTTTAGCCTTTAGTTCATCATATTGATTCAAATAAAAACCAGAATCTTCATGATTAGACTTTTTAATTAAATCGTCTACCATATAGATTAAAGACGAGCCTTTTCGTTCCAAATAATTAGGCAATAACGCTAAGACCACATAATCTTGTATATTTCCATAGAACTGTTTAAAAGCTTTTAAATAGCTTTCTTCGTATATAGACAAATTGGTTACTAAATGTTTACTTGTAATACTTCCTGTGGTTCCGCTACTTGTAAACGTATCTTGCACAGCTTGGTTTGAAGACAAAACATTATGACTTTTAAAAAATTGAATGGGCAAAAAAGGAATTTCTTCCAACTTAGAAACATCGCTTGGATTAACATATAACAAATCGCAAAAAGAGCGATACAAACGGTTATTTTCAAACTGAAATTTAAACACATTTAGTGCTTCAGCTAAAAAATCGTCATCAGTTTTAATATTAAATATGTTTGCGGTAGAAATCATTAGTAGCAAAAATATAGAAACTAATGTAGTTATTTCATAAATCGGTATTCATTTTAAAAAAATAGAAAAAGAAAAGGCTGCTTTAAATTAATAAAGCAACCTTTTCTAATCAAAAATCAAATTAAAACTATTTAGTCACTGGAGATCCAGCTAATATTTCTGCGTTAGCATTATCTTCAAACTGCTTAAAGTTATCTTTAAAAGCTTGAGCTAATTTGTATGCTGTTTTATAATAACCTTCGTCGTTATTCCAAGTTTGTCTTGGACTTAAAACTTCGGTTGGTACGTTTGGACAAACGCGTGGTTGATTTACCCCAAATACAGAATGCACATGGTAATTATCTTTATTAGCTTCTTCTAAAGAACCGTCCATAGCAGCGGTAATCATAGCTCTTGTATATTTTAAAGCCATACGCTTACCAACACCATAAGGTCCACCAGTCCAGCCTGTATTTACTAACCAAACTGTTACACCAGCTTCTTTCATCTTATCACTTAACATCTCAGCATATTTTGTTGGATGTAATGGCATAAAAGGTGCGCCGTAACATGCAGAAAAGCTAGTTACTGGCTCTGTTATTCCTGCTTCTGTTCCGGCAACTTTAGCAGTATAACCAGAAATAAAATGGTATGCTGCTTGTCCTGGAGTTAATTTAGAAATTGGAGGCAATACACCAAAAGCATCTGCTGTTAAAAAGAAAATGTTTTTTGGGTTTGCACCTATTGATGGTTCTTGAATATTATCTATATGGTAAATTGGGTAACTTACACGTGTGTTTTGAGTTTTGGTAGTATCTTCAAAGTCAACTACACCATTATCATCCATAACCACATTTTCAAGAATTGCTCCTCTTTTAATGGCTTTAAATATGTCTGGTTCTTTTTCTTCGGTTAAATCAATCACTTTTGCATAGCATCCACCTTCAAAATTGAAAACCGTATTTTCTTTAGTCCAACCATGCTCGTCGTCTCCAATTAGCTTTCTTTTTGGATCAGCAGATAATGTTGTTTTTCCTGTTCCAGATAATCCAAAAAAGATAGATGTATCTCCATCTTCACCAACATTAGCACTACAGTGCATTGGTAACGTATTTTTAAATACAGGAAGTATAAAGTTTAAAGCAGAGAAAATTCCTTTCTTAATTTCACCGGTATAACCAGTTCCACCAATTAAAGCAATTTTGCGCGTAAAATCTAAAATAGCAAAGTTATGTTGGCGTGTTCCATCTACTTCTGGATCCGCCATAAAACCTGGTGCATTTACAATAGTCCATTCTGGAGAGAAATTTTCTAGTTCAGAATTTGTTGGACGTAAAAACATATTATGAGCAAACATGTTACTCCAAGCAAACTCGTTTATAACTCTAATATTAAGTTTGTAGTTTTCGTCTGCGCATGCATATGCATCTCTTACAAAAACTTCTTTATTAGATAGATAAGCGGTTACTTTTTGGTAAAGCGCTTCAAACTTATCAGAATCAAAAGGAATATTGATGTTTCCCCACCAAACTTTATCTTCAGTAATTGCATCTTTAACAATAAAACGATCTTTTGGAGAACGACCAGTGAACTCACCAGTATTTATTGCTAATGCGCCAGTACTAGATTCCTTACCTTGATTTTTGTCTAAACAAATATCATGTAATTCATCCGATGATAATTGGTATCGAACTTTAGCATTCTTAATTCCGTATTGCTCTAGCGCAATCGTTTTCGTAATTGGTGTATGGTTTACCATAATTTAGTTATGTTGTTTATAGAGTGCAAAGCTAATAATTAAATAAACTAATGCTTTACAATTTTAAATTAAATCGCTTTATTTTTTAACAATCCTATTAACAGTATGCTCCAAGCCACTATTAACAGCAATCCACCTATTGGAGTTACAAAACCAATAGCTTTAAAATTTACACCCAAAATTGGAGCTGTGGATAATAAATAAATTGAAAAAGAAAAGAATATTACACCAAATAGGGTTAAATAATATATTTTACTTTTTAATTTAACAGAAATAACATCTATTGTACCAATAAATAATAAAAACAAAGCATGATACATTTGGTACTTAACTCCTGTTTCAAAACTATTTAATGCCTCTGGAGTTAATTGATTTTTTAAACCATGAGCAGCAAAAGCACCAAGAATAATACTTAAAATTCCAAAAATAGCAGCTGTAACAAAAATTCTTTTATTCATAATTTCGTAAATTCTGTAAAAAATACCGTGGTAAAATTATTACATTCGTAACCAAATTTACACAACTTAACTCATTATGCGAAATATATTAATTATTGGTTCAGGGAAATCAACATCTTATTTAATTAAATATTTATTAGATAAATCCGAAACCGAAAATCTACATATCACAATTGGAGATTTAGATATAAATGCAGCAAAAAAAATGATTCATAATCATAAAAACGCAACTGCTATAACTTTAGATGTTTTTAACGCTAAATCAAGAGAACAAGCAGTTAAAAATACAGATATTGTTATTTCTATGCTACCTGCTCGTTTTCACATAGAAGTTGCTAAAGATTGTATTACCTTCAAGAAAAACATGGTAACAGCATCTTATGTTAGTGAGGAAATGGAAGCTTTAAATGATGATGCCATTGCCAACAGCCTTGTTTTTATGAACGAGATTGGTGTAGATCCTGGAATAGACCACATGAGCGCTATGAAAGTTATTAACGAAATAACTGAAAAAGGCGGTAAAATGTTATTGTTTGAATCTTTTACAGGAGGATTAGTAGCTCCAGAAAGCGATAATAACTTGTGGAATTATAAGTTTACTTGGAATCCAAGAAACGTAGTGGTTGCTGGTCAAGGAAGCGCTGCTAAATTCCTACAAGAAGGTACATACAAGTACATACCTTATAACAGATTATTTAGAAGAACAGAATTTCTAGACGTAGAAGGTTACGGGCGTTTTGAAGCTTATGCTAATAGAGATTCTTTAAAATACCAAAGCATTTACGGATTAGATAATGTAAACACATTATACAGAGGAACAATGCGTCGTGTAGGTTTTAGTAAAGCATGGAATATGTTTGTTCAATTAGGTATGACAGACGACACTTATACCATAGACGATAGTGAAAACATGACTTACAGAGATTTTGTAAATACATTTTTACCATACAGTCCAACAGATTCTGTAGAACTAAAATTTAGATACCAATTAAAGATTAGCCAAGACGATATTATTTGGGATAAACTATTGGAATTAGACCTATTTAGCGCAACCAAACGAATAGAATTAAAAAAGGCAACTCCTGCACAAATGTTACAAAAAATCTTAATGGATAGTTGGACACTTGCTCCAAACGATAAAGATATGATTGTAATGTACCATAAATTTGGTTACGAGTTAAATGGAGAAAAACACCAAATAGACTCTACAATGGTTACACTTGGAGAAGACCAAACCTATACAGCTATGGCTAAAACTGTTGGTTTACCTGTTGCAATTGCGGCTATGGCAATCTTAAATAAAAAAATAACAACACCAGGTGTACAAATACCAATTAAAAAAGAAGTTTATACACCAATTCTTGAAGAGTTAGAGGATTATGGAATAAATTTTAAAGAAGCTGAAGTGCCATATTTAGGCTACAATGCTTTAAATATTTAGAAACATTATGGCGTTACCCTTTTTAAAAAACATAAAAAGGGTCAGGCTGTATATTATATCTTTTTTTGGCATATATGCCACCAAAAAAAGGATGCCATTTCCATCCTTAACGCAAATTAAGGTTTTATGAAAAAACAAAGTAATACAATAACATTAGACGGAATAGATAAAAAAATTCTTCGTGCCTTAATGCAAGATGCCAGAACACCTGTTCTAGTTATTGCAAGAGAAGTTGGGATTTCAGGAGCAGCTATTCATCAAAGATTACGTAAACTAGAAAAATCTGGTTTAATAGCAGGATCAAAATTTATTATAGATCCAAAAGCATTAGGTTATACAACAATGGCATTTATTGGTGTATATCTAGATAAAGCAATAAGTAATCCAGAAGCAGTAAAGCAGCTAAAAAAAATCCCCGAAGTAATAGAATGTCACTACACTACTGGAAATTGGAGTATTTTTATAAAAATACTTTGTAAAGATAACGAGCATTTAATGCACTTATTAAACAACGATATACAGTCTATAACTGGCGTCTCAAGAACTGAAACTTTTATTTCTTTAGACCAACAAATTGAAAGACAAATAAAGATTTAAAAAAAATCTAGTTTAGTAATAGGGTAATACCTCCAAAATAAGAAGCATAAAAAAACCCTTTCAAATAAATGAAAGGGTTTTTAAATTTTGAAGGACGTATAAATTATGCTTCGAAAGGCTCAATAGACACATAAGATCTATTATTTCTTTTCTTAGTAAATTTAACAAGACCATCAACTCTAGCGTGTAAAGTATGATCTTTTCCTTGGTATACGTTTTCAGCTGGGTGATGCGTATTACCTCTTTGTCTTAATATGATATTTCCAGCAATAGCAGCTTGTCCACCAAATATCTTAACGCCTAAACGTTTTGATTCTGATTCTCTACCATTCTTCGAACTACCAACTCCTTTTTTGTGAGCCATTGTCTTAAGGTTTTAAATTATTAGTAATTAGCTTAATGCAGCAATTAAATCTGCTTTTTTCATAGAAGAAATACCTTCTATTCCTTTTGCTTTAGCCATTTCTTTTAACTCAGCAACAGTTGATTTGCTTAAGTCATTACTAGCTTCTGCTTTAGGAGCATTTTTAGCTTCTTTTTTTGGAGTTGCTTTTTTAGCTTTATTAGCTGGAGTTGCTCCTGAAGTTAAAATGTTTTCAATTACGATTTCAGTTAAGAATTGTCTGTGCCCGTTTTTTACACGGTAACCCTTACGTCTTTTCTTTTTGAAAACAATAACTTTGTCACCTTTAAGGTGTTTTGAGACTTTAGCACTTACTTGTGCTCCGTCTATAGCTGGGGCGCCTACTGTGATTTTGTCACCATCTGCAATTAAAAGTACATTGTCGAAAGACACTGATTCACCTTCATCTGTTGCTAAACGATTAACAAAAACTTTTTGGTCTTTTTCAACTTTAAATTGATGCCCTGCTATTTCTACAATTGCGTACATAGCGTTACGTTTTTAATTAATTTTGTTTAAAAAATGTCTGCAAATATACATCTAATTATCTAACTAACAAAAGTTTTATGCTTTTTGAACAATGTTTAAACTTGGTTTAAATAATTGCATAGCTGTTAATGTTAAAATTACCGTAGAACTAAAACCCATTATAGCCACTATAAAACTAACTAAACCTACATGTATTTCATATTCTCCACTAATAGAACCCAATAAATTATAGATAAATTTTGGATCTATTTCCGTTGCGAAAAAAGTAAAAAAGATTGTAAAAATTAAGGTAGCAATACTTCCCGAAATAAGTCCATATTTAAAACCATTAATATAATTAAACTGGTCACCTTCTTTTAATTTAGAATAGTTTATGGTTTCGTAAATACCAAAACCAATAATAAATCCATTGAAAATACTAAATAATGGATTAATATGAAGATTAAAAATAGCTAGAATTAAAAAATAAGCAATTAAACAAACGCTCATTATTAGTCCAAATCTGATTGAAATTGATAAGTTTTTCATAATTATTTTTTTTGGTTTACACATAATTTAATAAAAAAATACATTAGAAAGTGTTAACAACTTGTTAATTATCAATGAGTTAACTAAATACCCTGCTTTTATTAACTAAATTTTAAGGATTCTACTTGTAACATAAATTATATTTGTAAGACTATTATTAGTAACAAAACAGCCTAAATAATGAAAAAACAATTAATTGCTTTATCATTTTTTGCTTTTGGTTTATCAATAACTAATGCGCAAGAAGTGAAGTTTGAAGAGTACAAATTAGATAACGGGATGCATGTAATTTTACATAAAGATAATTCTGCTCCTGTAGTTACAACTTCTGTAATGTATCACGTTGGTGCTAAAGATGAAAACCCAGAACGAACAGGAATGGCTCACTTTTTTGAGCACTTACTATTTGAAGGTACAGAAAACATTGAACGTGGAGAATGGTTTAAAATAGTCGCTGCAAACGGCGGACAAAACAATGCCAACACAACAGATGATAGAACCTACTACTACGAGACTTTCCCTTCAAATAACCTAGAATTAGGACTTTGGTTAGAGTCTGAGCGCTTAATGCATCCAATAATTAATCAGATTGGTGTAGATACGCAAAACGAAGTGGTTAAAGAAGAAAAAAGACTTAGAGTAGACAACCAACCATACGGTAAATTTATTGAAAACGTTAAACTTAACATTTTTAAAAAGCATCCCTACAAAGGAACTACAATTGGTAAAATGGCTCATTTAGATGCAGCAACCCTTGAAGAGTTTAAAGCTTTTAATAAAAAATTCTACATTCCAAATAATGCTGTATTAGTTGTTGCAGGAGATATTGATATCGCAAAAACTAAAAAAATGATTCAGGATTATTTTGGACCTATACCTAGTGGACCAGCAATTACTAGAAACTTCCCTAAAGAAGATCCAATTACTTCTACAATAAAAGCTAAAGCATACGATTCTAACATACAAATACCTGCAATTGTAGCCGCATACAGAACTGCCGCAATGACAGAAAGAGATGCTTATGTTTTAGATATGATTTCAACATATTTAAGTAGTGGAAAAACATCAAAATTATACAAAAAGATAGTTGATGATAAAAAAATGGCTTTACAAGTAGGTGCCTTTAACCAAAGTCAAGAAGATTACGGAACTTATATTCTATATGGCTTACCTCAAGGCGATAACTCTTTAGAAAGTATTTTAGCTGAAATTGATGAAGAAATAGTAAAAATTCAAACTGAATTAATTTCAGAGAAAGATTATCAAAAACTACAAAATAAAGCTGAAAATAATTTTGTAAATTCTAACTCTAGCGTTTCAGGAATTGCAAACTCTTTAGCCAGAAACTACATGCTTTATGACAACACGAACTTAATTAACACAACTATAGACATAGTTAGATCAATTACAAGGGAAGAAATTAAAAGTGTAGCAAATAAATATTTAAACCCTAATCAACGTCTTATATTAGAATACTTACCTAAAAAAGAAGACAAACAATAAAAACATATAACAATGAAATTAAAATTTTTAGCAATAGCTTCTGTGTTTTTATTAACACTAACAGCAACAGCACAAATAGACAGATCTCAACAACCAAAACCAGGTCCTGCACCTACAATAAGTCTTGAGAAACCTTATGAGTTTGAATTAAAAAACGGACTTAAAGTTTTAGTAGTAGAAAACCATAAACTACCTAAAGTAAGCTATTCACTTACAATAGATAATATGCCTGTTTTAGAAGGAAAAAAAGCTGGTGTACTACAATTATTAGGCGCAATGCTTGGTAATGGAACTACAACCATTTCTAAAGACGATTTTAACGAAGAGGTAGATTTTCTTGGAGCATCTATTAATTTTGGATCTAGCAGTGCATTTGCTAGTTCATTAACTAAATACTCTGATAGAATTTTAGAATTAATGGCTGATGCCGCAATTAATCCATTATTTACAGAAGAGGAATTTCAAAAAGAAAAAACTAAAGCTTTAGAAAACTTAAAGTCAAACAAGAAAAGTATAGACGCAGTAGCATCAAGAGTTAGTAGTGCATTAGCATACGGAAAAAATCACCCTTACGGAGAATTTGTTACAGAAGAAACACTAAACAATGTTACTTTAAATGATATTAATTCTTACTATCAAAAGTTCTTCAACCCAAATAAAGCTTATTTAGTTATTGTTGGTGACGTAGAAGCTTCAACAGTAAAAAAGCAAATAAAAGGTTATTTTAACAACTGGCAAGAAGGTGTTGACATTACTAGAAACATGTCTGCATCTGCACCAAACCTGCCTTACACACAAATTAATTTTGTTGATATGCCAAACGCTGTTCAATCTAAAATTGAATTTAGAAACAACGTTGAGCTAAAAATGAATGATCCAGATTATCACGCAGTTTTATTAGCTAACTACATTCTTGGTGGTGGCGGAGAAGGCTATTTATTTTTAAACCTTCGTGAAGACAAAGGGTACACTTATGGATCTTATTCTAGTATTTCACCAAATAGATATATTGGAAAATTCTCAGCAACTGCATCAGTTAGAAATGCAGTAACAGATAGCTCTGTTGTAGCAATGCTAAGTGAGATTAAACGTATTAAAACTGAAAAAGTAGATACAGAAAGATTAAAAAATGCAAAAGCAAAGTACACTGGTAATTTTGTTATGGCAGTAGAAAGATCAGAAACTATTGCTAGATATGCTTTAAACACAAAAATTAATAATCTACCTGAAGATTTCTACAAAACGTATTTATCTAAAATAAACGCTGTAACTCCAGAAGATATTTTAAGAGTTGCTAACAAATATTTTTTAACAGATAACGGAAGAATTATTATTGTTGGTAAAGGAAGTGAAGTTGTTTCTAATCTTGAAAAAAGCGGAATTCCTGTAAAATATTTTGATGAATACGCAAACCCTGTAGACAAACCTATTTTTTCTAAAGCTATTCCTGAAAATATTACTGTTGGAACGGTAACATCTAGCTATTTTAACGCTATTGGAGGAAAAGACAAGGCAGAAAAAATTAACACTATTCACATGGTTGCCAATGTTACTGCAGATGGGGCACCATTTCCGCTTAATGCAGAGCTTAAATTAATGACTCCAAATAAAGAGTTTATGGAAATTTCGGCTGCTGGAATGGGAACTTTAATGAGTAGTAAATGGAACGGAACTAATGGAAGTATGACTGCTCAAGGAATGAAGCAAGATATGACAGCTGAACAAATAGAAGACAAGAAAAACTCTAGATCTATTTTTCCTGAATTAGGTTTTAATACTGAAAACGCAGAGTTAGTACATATTATAGATATTGATGGTAACGACAACTATAAAATGAAAATTACTAAAGGCGATAAAGTTTCTTTTAGATTTTACAATGTTGAAACAGGTTTATTAACAAAAGTTGAAAAAACCGAAAAAGCAGCAGGACAAGAAGTAAAAAACATAACTAACTACTCTAACTATAAAGAAGTAAATGGTATAAAATTTCCTTTTACTTATAAAATTGCAAACGGACCACAAAACTTAATAATGAATATGGCTACAGTAAAAACTAACGAAGGTGTTACTGATGCAGATTTTAACTAATTAATAATCAATACAAAAAAAGCCTCAAATTAATTTTTGAGGCTTTTTTTTATGCTTTAACTTTAGCTTTTCTATTAGCTAAATAAACACCTATAAATATAACTATTGTAGCAAAAAACTGATATATATTAAACTTCTCATTATCCAACAAACCCCAAAAAAGAGCAACAACTGGCATAATATAAGTTACTGAAGAAGCAAAAACTGGATTAGAAATCTGAATTAATTTATTAAATAAGACCTTAGCTATAGCAGTTCCAAATAAAGACAAACAAATTACATAAAGTATAGATTCTTTAAAAAAACTATTCTGAAATGTTTGTTCAGTAAAAAAATCTGTAAAACCTAAAACCACTAATGCAGGAATATAAATAAAAGCATAATTACCAACTGCAATACTTAATGGCTTTACATATTGTAAATAGCTTTTTATAATATTAGCATTAACAGCATATAAAACCGTAGAAATAATAACATAAATAGTAAACAAGTAATTCTGATCTGGATTCAAATCAGATCCTGCAAGAATTAGAAACACTGTTCCTACAAAGCCTATAATAACTCCAATAACTTGATTCCTTGTTACCGCAATTTTAAAAACAGCCAACCCAAGCAAAACAGTATTAAGTGGCACCAAAGAGTTTAAAACCGAAGTAACTGCACTATCAATTTCGGTTTCTGCAATAGAAAATAAAAAAGAGGGAAAAAAAGTGCCACACAAACCAGAAAGCGCCAACCACTTAAAATGCTTCTTCTCTAAAAATTTAAAATGATTAAAACCAACTAAAAACAATATAGAACCCGTAACTACGGTTCTTAAAGCACCTAATTGCATAGGCGTTAATCCGAGTAAACTCTTTTTTATAAGTATAAAAGATGTTCCCCAAATTAAAGAAAGTATACCTAAATATAACCACTTCTTTTTATCGTCTGTCATACTTTAATTCATTTAAAAATGTAAAATTCGTTGAAATAAAGATATAATGGACTATTATTTGTAAATTTGTATTATAATCTATAATAATTCTAAACATGAAATTAATATCTCAATCGCTAATTATTTGCTTACTTATACTTGTAAGTTCTTGTAAAAATGATACCCCAGAAATTAAAACTGTTGAAACCGCTACAACTGAGTTAGCTAAAACCGAAGAAAATCCATACAAAGATTACGCTAAAGCCGAATTTAATATTGAAGGAATGACTTGCGCAATGGGTTGTGCTAAAACTATTGAAAAGAAATTAGCAAAACTTGATGGTGTGCGTTTTGTAAACGTAGATTTTGATAAAAAACTAGCAATGGTTGAATATGATAACAATAAAGTTTCTACGGACGATTTTACAAAAACAGTAAATGCAGTTTCGGATACTTATAAAGTTGAAAACATTGCAACAGTAAACACATTTACAAAAGACAAGAAAGTTTGCGAAAAAGATTGTAAAAAAGAGTGCTGTAAAGATAAAACTGAAGCAGAAAAAAAAGAATGTAAGAAAGAATGTAAAAAAGCGTGTTGTGTAAAAACAGCATAAGTTTATTTTTTTTCTTATTTTAGAACCATTAAAACCTTTACACATGAAATCTATATTAAAAATTGCACTTTTATTTTTTAGTCTTACCTTAATGTCTACGTCCGCTATTGCTCAAAGTACAGCTAAGGAAGATGCAATGGGACAAACCAAAGCTTTACAGGAAGTTGCTAAATTTGAAAAATCTAAATTTAAAGCTGTTTACTCAGTTTATTTAAAATACGATAGAAAATTAGAATCTATTAATAGACAAATTGATGCGTCTACAATTAGCTACATGGAAGCAACAGATAAATTAAATGCACTTTTTATGAAAGACATGAAAACTGCTCTAAACAACGAAGAACAGTTTGCTGCATTTTTAAAGAAGGAAGAGTTAGAATAACAACAGTTTTGTTATATAAAAAACGGGATTCAAATTAATTTGAATCCCGTTTTTTAGTTAAATATATTTCTATTTATGAAGCAAACACATTATTACAAGCTTCAATAGTCTTATCTAAATCTTCGTAAGAAAGCGCATTGTTTAAAAACCAACTTTCAAAAGCACTTGGAGCAATATAAATACCTTGATTTAACATACCATGAAAGAATTTCTTAAACGTATCATTATTTCCAATTGCCGAAGTCTCAAAATCTACGACGTCATTCTCACAAAAATGAACAGATATCATAGACCCTACTCTATTTATAGTATGCGTAACGTTGTTTTTAATCAATACTTCAGATAAACCTTTATGCAAATATTCGGTTTTCTTGGCTAAGTCCTCAAAGATAGACTCATCTTCGTTTAAAGCCGTTAACATTGCTAAACCTGCTGCCATAGCTAATGGATTTCCGCTTAAAGTTCCTGCTTGATAAACTGGACCTAATGGCGCTAAATAATTCATTATTTCGTTTTTAGCAGCAAATGCACCAACTGGTAATCCACCACCAATAACTTTTCCAAAGCAAACAATATCTGCTTTTACATTATATAATTCTTGAACACCTCCTTTTGCTAATCTAAAACCCGTCATTACTTCATCAAAAACCAAAAGAATATTATTCTCGTCGCATAATACTCTAAGCTTTTGTAAAAAATTATCTAACGGAAGAATACATCCCATATTCCCGGCAACAGGCTCAATAATAATACACGCAATTTCATCTTTATTTGCTTCAATTAAAGTCTTTACGCTATTAATATCGTTATATTTAGCTAACAAAGTATCTTTTGCTGTTCCTTGTGTAACACCAGGACTATTTGGAGATCCAAAAGTAACCGCACCACTTCCAGCTTGGATTAAAAACGAATCTGAATGTCCGTGATAACAACCCGCAAATTTTATAATTTTATCTTTTCCTGTATAACCTCTTGCTAATCGTACAGCACTCATACAAGCTTCTGTTCCAGAATTAACAAATCTAATTTTGTCAATATTTGGCACCATACTAATTGCTAATTCAGCAATCTTAGTTTCAATTTCTGTAGGCATCCCAAAAGATGTCCCTTTTTTAGCCTTTTCTATTACCGCATTTACAACTGGCTCAAAAGCATGACCTAAAATCATTGGACCCCAAGATGCTATGTAATCAATCAATTTATTATCATCCTCGTCAAATAAATATGCCCCTTTTGCTTCTTTTACAAAAACAGGAGTTCCACCAACAGATCCAAATGCTCTAACTGGTGAATTTACACCACCTGGAATTACTTTTTCTGCTTCAGCAAACAAAGCGCTACTTCTTTTATAAATCATAATTATAATTTAATAATTAAGGTTTGTCCAATAGTTAAATTATTAGACTCTAATTTGTTTATAGTTTTTAATTCTTCAATAGATAAATTATACAATTTAGATAAAGAATATAAGGTGTCCCCACTTTTAACCGTATGAGTCCCTAAAGACTTAGGCGTTGTGGTTTGTACGTTTGGCACATATGTTTTACCCAAAACCATTTTGTCGTATTTAGATAAATCGTAACGTTCTATTAAACTAATTAACTTATCTGGATACTTTGTATCTGTTGCATATCCTGCAGCTCTTAAACCTTTAGCCCATTTTTTATAATCGTCTTGATTTAATTGGAATAATTTAGAATAACGTTTTCTATCTTTTAAGAATAATGAATGATCTCTAAACGAATATTTAGGATCTTTATATTTCCTAAAACATTCTTGATTCTCATCATCATCATGATAAATCTTTTCACCAGTCCAACCATGACATTTTATTCCAAAATGATTATTAGCCTCTACCGACAATCTACCTTTTCCAGAGCCAGATTCTAAAATCCCTTGTGCTAAAGTTATACTTGCAGGAACTTTATAATTCTTCATTTCCTCCATTGCAATACCACTATAAGCATCTATATAAGCTTGTGTAGAAACAGGGACTGTTGGCAATGTTGTTTTTGGCGTACCCGTTGGTTTTACAACAATTGGCACTTCAACTTTTGGTGTGTTAATTTTAACCTCAAGCTGTTTTCCATTCTTAGTTGTAATTACTTTCTTTTTAGTGCCACAACTAGACATTGTAACTAATAGTAATAATGTTACTAATATATGTTTCATAGTATTAATGGTATTTTTTTTTGTTCTAAATAGGTATTCATTCCTTTTATGCCTTGTAAGCCACCTGTATGTATAGCTAATATTTTACTGCCAGATTTAAAATAATCCTTAGTTATTAAATCCATAACGCCAAACATCATCTTTCCTGTGTAAATAGGATCTAAAGAAATATTATATTTTTTTTTAAATTGATTTATAAATGAAATTAATTCTACTGAAACTTTTGCGTATCCACCAAAATGATAATCCGTATTTAACAACCAATTCGTCTTTTTTACAAATCTACTAATATCTTGGCTTAAAAAATCACCTTTTAACGCAGAAAAACCAAGGATTTTTTGATGATCTAAACTCGCATTAATAATTCCAGAGATAGTTCCGCCAGTTCCAACCGATGTACTTATGTAGTCAAATTCTCTAGTTTCTTCATTTAGAATTTCTTCGCAACCTTTAATAGCAAGTTGATTTGTTCCACCTTCTGGAACTACAAAACAGTTGCGGTCTTTAATTAATTGTTTAACAACGTTAGAGTTTTCTTTTAACTTATAAACTTCTCTAGACACAAAAATGAGCTCCATGTGTTTAGCAGAAGCAAAACGTAATGTATCATTACTATTAGAATTTAATTCTTCACCTCTAACTATACCAATAGTTTTTACATTATTAATTTTACCTGAAGCTGCGGTTGCTGCAATATGATTAGAAAAAGCACCACCAAAAGTTAAAACCGTTTCACTACTAGAAGTTTTAAAAGCATCAATATTATACTTAAGCTTTCTAAATTTATTACCAGAAACTTCAGGATGAATTTGATCTTCTCGTTTCATATAAATTGAAACTCCATTTATTTCAGCTATAAGAGATATTTCTGGTTCCTTAAAAATCATACACAAATTTATTATAAATAAAACTCCTATTTAGGTTTTACACACCAAAATTGTAAAAATTAGAGATACTGTAAACAAATCAAGACTAAATAAACATTTAATACTGACTACAACACACGTAACAAGCTAATAATCAACAATTTAAAAAAAAATAAAATAAATGTTTTTTAATCTAATAACAGAGCTTACATTTGCACGTATTTTTTAACGAAAACGTTATAGTAATGATAAAAAAACTGATTTTAATTATTTTAATAGTAAATTCAACATTTGTGTTTTCACAAGTTGGTATTGGAACAACAGTACCATCAAATGGTGCTATTTTAGACCTTAATTCTACAGACAAAGGTTTATTAATTACAAGAGTTAACATAACCGACCTTAATACCATTGCTCCTATTACTGGTGGATCTACAATTGGACTTTTAGTTTACAATGAAAATGCAACTACAGGAAAAGGTTTTTATTATTGGGATGGCTTTAAATGGGTTAATTTAACCAGTAATGACTGGAAGTTAAATGGAAATAGCGCTACAGTGCCTGGAACTGATTTTTTAGGAACAACAGATAATAAAGATTTAATAATTAAAACTAATAATACAGAAGTATTAAACATTACAAAAAACGGACAAATTAGAGCTGCCATAGCTGGATCTGCAACAAGTCCTGTTTATGCTTGGTCAGGAGATACAAACACTGGCTTATTCAATATATCTAATGATAATCTAGGTCTAACTTCTGGAGGTGTGGAATTTATGAGATTATCTGAAGGCTCAACTGATGAATTAATAATTAATGAAGCAGGAAACAATCTAAACGTAAGAATTGAAACTAATAACAACACACATACGATGTTTTCTGACGGTACTAATGATGCGGTAATATTTGGATCTATTGGAACTTTATATGGAAATGGAGGGTCTTTTTCTACTGCAGGTATTTCTCCAAACTACAGTACTACTATAGATTATGTAGCAGATTTTGATAACGGATCTTCTAGAGGAACTACAATGGGACTAGGGTCAATTGAATTTTTAGTAGATGGAGAAGCAGAACTTTTTGTAAGTGATAGCTTTTCTCCAACACTAGACCTTACTTTTGATTTAGGTTTTGGGATGTCTTGGAGAGATGTTTATGCAGGAAACTTCTATACCGTTTCCGATATAAATGCTAAAAAAGAGATTAAAAAAATGCCCTATGGTTTAAACGAAATTTTAAAACTTAGCACCATTTCTTACAAACTTAAAGACGATCCGTTTCAAGAACAAAGAATTGGTTTAATTGCTCAAGAAGTCAATGAACATATAACCGAAGCTACCAAAACTCATACTATGAAAAAAAATGAAAAAGGAGGTTTTGAGGAGGTTAAATTAGATAAAATGAGAGTTTCTTATAACTCATTAGTTCCTGTTTTAATAGAAGCAACTAAAGAACAGCAAAAAATAATCCTTTCTTTAGAAGAAAAACTAGAGAAACAAAACCAGAGATTATTAAAATTAGAAGCTAAGTTTTTAGAATTAAAAAACTAACTTTAAACAAACTATTTCTGACAATAAACTCACTACAAACTATTATAACTAGCAGGATTTTAAGCTATTAATAATGAATAAATAATTTTTACTGTTTTTAATCGACTAAAAACAGTAAAACAAAGCCTTTCGAAAACCTTTTCGAGGGGCTTTGTTTTTATAAAAACCCGTTAACATGCATTAAAAGTCCACTAAAAATACATATAAAGATAAAAAAACAAAATAACCGAATAATCGTTCATAATTAATTAAGCATATATCAATATATAGCGCAATTAAATGTGTTTATTGTAATAAAAAATCACTATACTTGACTTATTAATACAATACAATACACTATGAAAAAAATTACCCCTCTAAATCGTGTTTTAAAGAGTATATTATTCTTCTTTTTTATATTAATTTCTTCTTATAGTTTTTCTCAAGCACCTACAAACGGATGTGATTTGGGAGCTACTGCCATACCGGTTGTTGCAGACTTAGCGTCATGTACAGGAATCACATGGACAAGTAACAACAACACCAAATATTGGTCAAGTGCTCCTACAAACCAAGATTGCGGTGAAGCAAATAGAGACGATGCATGGGGTTGGTTTCAAGCAACTTCTACATCAACAACGATAGTTTATACACCTGGAACAAGAGATGCAGTATTAACCCTTTTTACAGGAGTTTGTAGCCCAACTATGGATGACATAGCTTGTGCTGATGATAATGGTGCTGGAGTTGCTGAAACAATTGTATATAACACTACTGCTGGGGTTAATTATATGGTTAGAATCCAGCGAGTTGGAAGCAACCAAAATATGCCAGGTCAAATTTGTATTTACAACACACCAACTCCTCCTGCAAACGATTTATGTTCTGGTGCAACAGCACTAAGCGTAGGTACATCATGTACATTTTCTACATACACAACGGAAAACGCAACAGATAGCGGTGAAGGTGCTCCAAGTTGTGGACTTTATGGAGCTGGAGCAGATGTATGGTTTACTGCTGTAATACCAGCCAGTGGAGAATTAAATATCGACACAGCTCCTGGAGTAGTTACAGATGGTGTAATGGAAGTATACTTAGGTTCTTGTGGTAGTTTAACCTCACAAGCTTGTGCAGATGACACAGTAGGTCTTATGCCTGGTTTTATTTTAACAGGTACACCTGGAGCTACAATTTATATTAGATTTTGGGAGTATGGCTCAGATAACAATGGTACTTTTGATATTTGTGCTTGGGATCCAAATCCAGTTACTCCTTGTGTAACTCCTACAACACAACCAACAGCTTTAACGTTTAGTGGGATAACAACATCTCAAATTGATGGGTCTTTTACAGCTGCTGCTGCTCCTGGAGCAGACAACTATTTAGTAGTTATGAACACAGACAATAGTGTTCCTGCACCAATAAATGGAACATCTTACAATCCTGGAGATACTATTGGTACAAGTACAGTAATAGATAACGATGCTAACACTACCTTTAGTGCAACAGGATTAACAGATTCTACAACCTATTATTTTTATATATTTTCATTTAACAACACAGCTTGTACTGGAGGACCTTTATATAACACTACGTTACCTTTAAACGATAATCAAGCTACAGTAACTCCTGTACCTTGTGTAAATCCAGCAACACAACCAACCGCACTAACATTTGGAACGGTTACAGGTAGTACTATTGCTGGTTCTTTTACTGCTGCTATACCAACTGTAGATAACTATTTAGTAGTACTAAATACCGATAATGTTGCACCAACTTTAGTAAACGGAACGTCTTACAATCCTGGAGATACAATTGGATCTAGTACAGTTATAGATAATGATGCAGATACTTCATTTTTAGCAACAGGATTATCTACTACTACGACTTATTACTTCTATGTTTTTGCTTTTAATGACTCTACTTGCTCTGGTGGACCAAATTATAATTCTACATCACCATTAAATGGTGATGAAACAACATTAACGTTTACTTATTGTGAGCCTACTCATCCAGGACAACCAAACTATTATATAGACGATTTTAGTACGACTGGAAATATTACAGATATAACAAATCTAAATACTGGCTATACAGGTTCTGGTTATAACGATTATACAGCTCAAGTTGTTACACAGGTACAAGGAGGAACAGTTAATTTCACCACTCAATTTGGAGATCCTGGAGAAACCTTTGGAGTTTCTATATGGGTAGATTACAATAATAACTCTGATTTTACAGATCCAGGAGAAGAAGTTTATAATTCTGGTGCTTATGTAAATAATGTAACTGCAAGTTTTGTTATTCCTGGAGCTACAGCTGTAGGTACTTACAGAATGCGTATTTTAATAGATTGGTTAGATACAACTCCAGATCCATGTTTATATTCTAACGATAGAGGTGAGGCTGAGGATTATACCTTAGAAGTAACAACTCCTACACCTTGTACAACACCAGCAGCTCAACCTAGTGGTTTATCTTTTACAAGTGTAACAAGTAATGCTATTAGTGCGTCATTTACAGATGCAGCTCCAGCTCCAGATAATTATTTAGTGATTATGAATACAACAGGTGTTCCGCCAACTATTACAAATGGAACAACTTATCTTATTGGTGACACATTTGGTGCTAATACAGTTATTGATACAGATAGTGATACTATATTTACGGCAACACCATTGTTACCTACAACGCTATATCATTTCTTTATATATTCTTACAACAACATTTCTTGTACAGGTGGACCTTTGTATAATACAGTCTTACCACTTACAGGATTTACAACAACTCCTGTTGCTGCTAATTATTGTGTTGGTGAATCAACAATTGACGAAAGCACAAAATATATTAATGATGTAAGATTTATTGGTACATTAAATGATGTAGATAACTTAGGTAATGGATTTACTGGAGGAGCTACACCTGGATACCAAGATTGGACAGGTTTAACTAATTCAGTTCAAGCCCAAGGAGAAGGTGTAAATGTGTTTGTTGAAGGTGCAGTTGGACGTGGACACTTTAAAGCATGGGTAGACTGGGATAGAAATGGTGCATTTGATTTTACAACTGAAGAAGTTTATGATTCTGAAGGTATTGCTACAACTAGTACAACTTTTGGTTTTATTATTCCTCCTGCTCAGGCCATAGGAGATTATAGAATAAGAATTAGATACTTTAATTCATTTAGAAATTCTGATGGAGCTGAATATGCTGCATATGATTTTGATTCTTGTGAAGATTTTGGTCCTGACATTCATTTTGGAAGTAATTTTAGAGAATATGGAGAAACAGAAGATTATTTATTTACAGTTGTTCCAAGTTGTAGTGCAACCATAGATACAATAACTGAACCAACAATTTGTGGAGCTGGAACAGCTAATTTAAATGTTACTGGTAGTGCAAGTACAATTGAATACCATTGGTATGCAAATGACACTGATGTATCTCCTATAATATCTACAACAGGAGGAACATGGACTACACCTGTTTTAACTAATACTACCGATTATTATGTTACAGCTGATAATGGAACATGTGAATCGTTAGTTAGAACTAGAGTAAGAGTGACTGTTAATCAGGTAACTACACTGGCTTTTACCCCATCAACTCCTATCGTATGTGGTGAAGATGATATAATTGCAATCTCAGCTTCGGCTTCTAATGAAGTTGCATATCTAATTGATGAAGATTTTGAAGGTGGAGGATTAGGTTCTATGATAGGTAATAATATTAGAACTTATAGTGGTGCAGAAACGGCAATAACAGAATGGCAGAATAGAACTAGTACTTTTGTACCAGCTGAAGCGGTTTGGTTTCCTGCTATATCTTCTGGATTTGGAGCAAACAGATTTGCTATGGCTAATTCAGATTCAAGTACTACAAATATTACTGAAAATGCAATAGAATCAGCTGTGTTAGATACAAGTACATTCACAGACTTAACTTTTGATTTTGATATGTATTTTTCTAGATATGTATTTACAGCTGCTATACCTGAAAATGTAAATGTAGACGTTTCTACAAACGGTGGAGGAGCTTGGACAACAATTACAACTTATAATGATGATGTAGGTTTTGGTACTGCGTTTGCTCATCAGTCAATTGACTTATCTGCATATGTTGATGAAACAAATTTTAAAGTTAGAATTAGATACTTTGCAGATTACTGGTGTGATGGTGTTGCAGTAGATAACATTCAATTATATGGGACTAGACCTTTAAGTTCTTCTTTTGCTTGGACTAGTCCAACGCCAATTAACGCTTTTACAGATCCCGCAGCTACAATACCATACACAACTGGAACAACAGTTAGTATTGTGTATATCAGACCTACTCCAACACAATTAGAACAACCATCATTTACTTTTGTTGCTACAGCAACAATGGACAATGGTTGTACAGTAAGTGCAAATATCGCCATTAACAACAATACAAAATATTGGAATGGAGCCATTAATACAGATTGGAACGAACCAAACAATTGGAGACCTGCTGGAGTACCAACTATAGATAATTGTGTTATTATACCAGACAATACAGAAATAACTGGTACAGGATATGATGCTTATGCAAGAAACTTAACAGTAAGACCTACTGGAATTTTAGATTTACAATCTGAAAACAATCTTACAGTACAAGAATTTGTAATTGTAGATGGTGGTGGTATTTTTGTAATTGAAGATAGTGCTAGTTTAATACAAATTGATAACGATGCTAATACAGGGAACGTAGACATATATAGAAATAGTCAAGCAATGACTGCATTAGATTATACATTCTGGAGTTCCCCACTTACATCTTATACTTTAGGAGGACTAGTTCCAGGAAGTTTATATTATCTTTCTTATACACCAACAATTGCAAATGGTCACGGAAATTGGAACTATTTAACAGGAGGAGATAGTATGACTCCTGGTACAGGATATGCAATACGCTCAACAGGAACCGGAATTCATAATGGCCAATTTACTGGAACACCTACAAATGGAGATGTCCCTACAACAATTGCTATAGGAACAGATGCAACTTTAGGTGCAATGATAGGTGATACACCTGTAGGTGCTAATGATGACCAATGGAACTTAATTGGTAATCCTTATCCATCTGCTTTAGACATAACTAGATTTTTAAATGACCCTGTTAACAGTACTATTTTAGATGGAACTGTATATTTATGGACGCATAATACACAGCCTGATGCTTCAATTCCAGATCCATTTTACGCAGACTACGACGCAAACTATACTTTAAATGATTATGCCTCTGTAAACAGTTTAGGAGCAACTATGACAGCTGCTAGTGGTGGAATAACTCCTACACAGTATATTGCGTCAGGTCAATCATTCGTAGTTCTAGGGACTGCCAATGGAACAGCAACGTTTGATAACTCCATGAGAGTAACAAATAATAATACTACATTCTTAAGGTCTACTGAAACAAATACTAAATCATTAAATCAAAATTTTGAAAAACATAGAGTTTGGTTTAACCTAAGTACAAATAATGGTGGATTCAGTCAGGTATTACTTGGTTACGCAGAAGGAGCTACTAATGGTTGGGACAGAGGTTTAGATGCCATAAATTATGGAGGCAACTCTGTAACATTCTATTTTGTCACTCCAGAAATGGAAATGAAAACTCAAGCGAAGCCTTTACCTTTTAGTGAGGAAGATGTAGTGCCTTTAGGCTATAAGGCAGTATCGAATGGACAACTTAGAATTGGTATAGATCATTTTGATGATTTATTCACTGATGTAGATATTTACGTTAGAGATAAAGATTTAGACATTGAGCATGACTTGAAATTAGCGCCTTACATATTTTCGACAACTGAAGGGGTTTTTAATGATCGATTTGAAATAATATATAAAACAAACTCATTATCGACAACAGATTTTGAGGTTAATCCTAATGATGTATCAGTTTTTAATTCTAATGGATATTTAACTATTAAATCAAATTCCTTGAATATTAAATCTGTGGAAATATATAATACATTAGGTCAAAAATTATTTATTCTAAAAAATATAAACAAATCACTATTAAATTTAAATGGTTTCAGAAAAACAGAAAGTATGCTACTGGTAACTATTGAACTTGATAATGGAATTAAATTAACTAAGAAAGTTTTATACTAATTTTACTAAATCTCAAAAAAAAGCAGAGCTTCTAAGAAGCTCTGCTTTTTTTTTACCTTATTTGGGAAAAAACACAAAACTAAAAACTATAACAAAAGATTATATTACTTCTAGACAGTAATTTGTTGTCATTGGATTAGGTTAGTAAGTATGATAACTTTTATCAAATACTAATTAGATAAAAATAATTTAGACACTACTTTATATAGACTAAACGGTTTTAAAACTACAGAAATTATGTTGTTAGTTAATGTTATTTTAGCTTATGGAGAATCTTTAACAAAAAAAATCATTCATTAATATTTATTAAAAAGCTATTTTTAGCTTTATATAGATTTATTTCATTAGAGGTCAGGTAAATAATACAAAAAAATGAATTTATTATCTGACCTTTATTTAGTATAATCCTATAAAACAAACAAATACATATATTAAACCGAATGGTCGTTCGGTAATTATCAAATTATCATATTTATTAATAAATTATTATTACTATATTTATAGTATACCACTAAATACTGATATTATGATAAAAAAATTACTTTACACAACGTTATTAATAATTTCAGCAAACATATATTCACAAGTTGGAATTGGAACTACAGCACCAAATGCTGATGCTTTATTAGATATAGACGCTAGCATATCAACCGGTGGGTTATTATTACCAAGATTAGCACTTACTAATACAACTAGTCCTGCTCCGCTTACAGCTAATGTAGCTGGTATGACGGTATATAATACTGCAACAGTAGCAGACGTGAGTCCGGGAATGTATTATAACAATGGAAGTATATGGGTTAGATTAGGTTCTGCAGCAAATAACGATTGGTCCTTAACAGGTAATGCAGGAACTACCTTTGGAACAAATTTTATCGGTACAACAGATAACGTGGATGTATCATTCCAAAGAGATGGACAAAGTAAGATAAGAATTTTAAATTCTGTAACAAGTTTCGCTAACGAGATAAGAACTAGAGATGGCTCTTCAGATAGCGGAGATGTATTATTTAGAGTTTTTGACTCATCTGATGATGGTGTTTTAGATATATATCAAAACAACAGTGTTAATCATAGAATACATGGTAATGGGACAACAATATTTAATGAGCTACAATCAAATATTGATTTTAGAATTGAAGGCAATGATTTTGATGATGTTCTATTTATTGACGCAGGAAATAATTTAATGTCGGTAGGAAATCAAACCCCTGTATTTCCAGGTATAGACACGTTTCAATCTTATGCTTATTTTGTAGGCGATCATGCTGTAAATGGATATTCAGATAGTGGTGTTGGTGTATATGGTAGTGATGCCTCAGACGGGTTTGGTGTTGAAGGTGTTTCTAATACAAATGGTGTTGGAGTTGTTGGAACAGCTACTGGATTAGGTGCAAGTTTTATAGTAGGTTCAGGTGGTTCATTTGCAGGCTCACAAGCAGGTGTATTTGGACAAGCTAATAATGCTGGTGGTGTTGGTATAATTACAGAAGTAAATGGATCTGGTTTAATAACATTTGGTGGAGACGAAGGTGGGATTTTTAGCGGAAACGCTATTGGATCTGCAGGCTATGTACCAAACGCAGCTGGTGTAGGTGTTTTAGGTTTTGCAAATGGCGCTGGTGGAACTGGAGTTTTCTCTTTTGGTAACTTTACAGCAACAGGAACAAAAGCATTTACCATAGACCATCCATTAGACCCTGAAAATAAAAAACTAAAACACTTTTCTATAGAGTCTGACGAAGTATTAAATGTTTACAGAGGTACAGCGCAACTAGATGCAAGTGGAAACGTTACAATAGAATTACCAACTTACTTTAAAGAGATTAACATTAACTTTTCTTATCAATTAACTCCAATTGGTGCTAGTATGCCAGAATTACATGTAAGTAAAGAAGTTAATGGAAATACGTTTGGAGTATCTGGAGGAAAAGCAAATAAAAAAGTATCTTGGGTAGTTTATGCTGAAAGAAATGACAAATATTTACAAGAAAACCCAGAACAAAGAGAAACTGAGGTATTAAAAACCGAAAATGAAAAAGGAAAATACTATCATCCAAAAGCATGGGGACAACCAGAAAGTAAAAAAATGTTTAAACAAGATGAGTTAAAAACCAAAACTCATAAAAAAACAAATAAAGATAAAAAAGGAAAACCTACAAATTTTTAAATTTTAGATATACTTTAAAAAACTCCAAAACGGTCTTAATTTTAAATAATTAAGATCGTTTTCTTTTGCATAAGCTTCGCGCTCAAAAGAGATGTTTCTATACGCTAAATTCCAATGTCTATAAATTAGTAGTCGGATTAAAAATTCTAGCATATACCATAAGTAAAAAGGAAGAATAAGAAGTTCTAACTGCTGTTTTAAATGGATCTTCTCATGATTAACCAAAACCACATCATCTTTAAATGATTTATCTCTTAAAATAATAAATGGATATAAGGTTATCCCTCTATAACCTTTCATTAAGATATATTTTGAAATCAGTATCATATAAAAACAAACAAAGCTCTAAATTAACTTAGAGCTTTGTTTTTAATAATTTTTAACAATTAGTCTCTTGACATAAAGATTCTTAATACATACCAGAATAACAACATTAAACTGGCAAATAAACCTAATGCAGCAGGAATGTATTGGTCTTGACTGTATTTGTGTACTAAATTAGAGGTCTGGTATAGAATACTTCCTCCAGCTAATAAACACATAGCTACAGAAAACCATAAACCTAAATTAAATCCAAAAAGTGTTCCTGCAATGATTAGCCCAATAGCTATAAAGAAGCCAACAGTTAAGCCAGTTCTTAAAAAAGAAAAATCCTTTTTAGTTAATAGTACTACTGCACTTAATCCTGTAAACAAGGCTAAAGTAACAATAGCGGCTTGTTGTAATAGTTCTGGACCAGAATCCATGTAAAAAGCCGCGATATAAATCATTGGCACAAAAATTACTGCTTGAGCTAAAGTGTAAACACCATACGCTAAGTATTGTAAATTCTTGTTTTCAGATTTTAACGCAGTGCTTTCCGCATAGGTTGTAATAAACATAAAACCTCCTAACAATAATAACCATTTATAGCCATCTGTTAAAGACAACATAAAACTAACTACGGTTTCACTTTGTAACAATAAATATTCAAAAACTATAAAGGCTAAAACCCCAAATGCTACATGAGCATACGTCTTTTTGTAAAAAGCTACTTGCGCTTCACTATCTGTTTGTCCAACTAATAGTCTTTGTGGTGTTTGATTTTGAAATTCTTCCATATATTTTATTCTGTACTATATAATTAATAATTAATCTCTACTTCCACCAAATACCTGCATTGCCCAATATAACAACGACGCAATTGAGCCAATCGCAGCAACTAAATACGTTCTAGCAGCCCATTTTAAAGCATCTTCAGAACCTGCATATTCTTCAGGTGTTACTATGTTCTTTGCTTTTAACCAAGCTAAAGCTCTATTACTAGCGTCATATTCTACAGGTAAAGTAATAACACTAAAAAGTGTTGCAAAACTCATCATAACTAAACCAGCAACTGCAACCCACCAACCTAAACCTAAACCAGCTGCTGCACCTAATGCTAAACCTCCAAAAACTAAATATTGAGACATGTTAGACGTTACACTAACAATTGGCACTAACTTAGAACGCATGGTTAAATAACTATAAGCTGTAGCGTGTTGTACTGCATGTCCGCATTCATGAGCTGCAACAGCTGCAGCAGCTGCATTACGCTCGTTATAAACTACCTCGCTTAAGTTAACCGTTTTGTTTTGTGGATTATAATGATCTGTTAATTGCCCTCTAGTTGAAATAACCTCAACATCAAAAATACCGTTATCCTTTAGCATTTTTTCAGCTATTTCGGCACCACTCATTCCGTTTCTTAACTGAATTTTTGAGTACTTTTTAAATTTTCGTTTTAACTGACTACTTACTAACCAACTAAATAAGGATATTGCACCTAAAAGGATATAATATCCCGTCATTCCATTTCCCATCATTTGATTTCAATTTTTAATTCTTTTATAAATATAACAAAAAGTAAGCCAACACGTAATTATGAAATAGTGTCAGTTTACTGTTTTATTAATTTAGCCGTTTGTGTTGTGCTTATAGGATAACTAATTACTTCAGTATTATCTTCTGTAGCTAAAGTTGTTTTTTTATTCTCTTTACCCATAACTACAATTTCAAAAATCATATAATCATCAAAAAAACGTTCGGTTGTAATTAAAAGGCTGCCTTGCACTTCAAAGACACTATATAATGTATTATTTACATATTTTGCATCTAAAATAATCCCGTTATTTTCATCTACTACAAATAATCCTTTTTCTTTATCAACCACTTTTAACGTATAATTTCTCGGACTTGGTTTGCCATTAATAACATAAACCAAAGTATAATTAAAAACGTGTGAAGAATCTGTAGCCTTTAAATGAAACTCCATGTCTATACTTTGTTTGCCTCTTGGGTTATCTATTTCCAGTTTTCCTTTGTATATCCCTAAATAATCCTCTGGAAATTGTTTAACTATTGAATCTGGTTGTTGTGAAAACCCAACAATTGTAAATAAAAAGCATATTATATATTTCATTGTATAAGTATTTGTAGCTAAGATAAATAATTGATTATTAGTAAAAAAAGCCTTCAAATAAATAATTTGAAGGCTTTACAATATTTAAGTGTTTAAGAAAATTAAAATCCTGCTAAATTGATAATTTTACCAGGTACAATAATTACTTTCTTTGGTGTTTTTCCGTCTAATTGTTTTTGGGTTCTTTCGTCTGCCATTACAATTTTCTCGATGTCGTCTTTGGTTAAATCTAAAGCTAATTCCAATTCAAAACGTTTTTTACCGTTAAATGACACTGGATACACTTTACTGCTTTCTACTAAATGACTACCATCAAATTCTGGAAACGCCACTGTTGAAATTGATGTTGTATGACCTAACTGACTATATAATTCTTCGGAAATATGTGGCGCATAAGGCGAAATCAATACCAATAATGGCTCTAAGATATCTTTACTTGTACACTTTTGTGCACCAAGCTCATTAACCGCTATCATAAATGTTGAAACCGACGTGTTAAAAGAGAAATTTTCTATGTCTTCTTGTACCTTTTTAATCGTTTTATGTAAGGTCTTTAAATTGTCTTTTGTTGGCTCTCTATCGGTAACTTTTAAACCGTTATCGTCTATGTATAATTTCCATAGCTTTTTTAAGAAACCATGAACTCCTGTAATACCTGCAGTATTCCAAGGTTTGTATTGTTCTAATGGCCCTAAAAACATTTCGTATAAACGTAAACTATCTGCACCGTAATCTGCACAAATAGCATCTGGACTTACTACGTTGTATTTAGATTTCGACATTTTTTCGACCTCACGACCAACTTTATAAACATCGTTTTCTAAAATGAATTCGGCATCTTTATAATCTGCTCCAAATTCTGCATCGTTCTTTAAACCTTCAATATCTAATTCATCTGAAGCGTTTACGTATTGTACTTTTACGTGAATAGATAAAACTGATTTACCTTCAGTTAAACCTTTAGATAAATAAGTATTTGTGTTTTCTTCTCTATAAATAAAAGCACTCGTTCCCAAAATCATTCCTTGGTTGATTAGCTTTTTAAAAGGCTCTTCAATGTTTACAAAACCTCTATCTTTTAGGAATTTTACCCAAAAACGAGAGTATAATAAATGTCCTGTTGCGTGTTCGCTACCACCAATATATAAATCTACAGATTCCCAATAGTTAAGCGCTTCTTCACTTGCAAAAGCTTCGCCTCTATTGGCTTTGTCTTCCATGTATCTAAAGAAATACCAAGAACTTCCAGCCCAACCTGGCATAGTGTTTAATTCTAGAGGATAAACAGTCTCATTATCAATTAGGTTATTAGAGACCACTTTATTGGTTTTTGTACACCAAGCCCAAACATCGGCGCGACCTAATGGTGGCTCGCCTTCTTCGGTTGGTAAATATTTTTCAACTTCTGGCAATGCAATTGGTAAATGTTCCGCCTCTATCATTTGAGGTTTTCCGTTTACATAATACACAGGAAAAGGTTCTCCCCAATAACGTTGACGACTAAAAACAGCATCACGTAATCTGTAGTTTGTTTTTCCTTCGCCTTGACCTAATTGCTCTAACTTATAAATAGCCAATTTAGAGGCTTTTTTATAGTTCATGCCATCTAAGAAATCGCTATTTGCAATCTTTACATTGTCTTTTCCCGTAAAAGCTTCTGTAGAAATATCTACACCTTCAAAAATATTAGGAATAGCAATATCAAAATGTTTTGCAAAATCGTAATCACGTTGGTCTCCACAAGGAACCGCCATAACAGCTCCAGTTCCGTAGCTTGCTAAAACGTAATCGCCAATCCAAACTGGAATTGGTTCTTTTGTAAATGGATGTTCTGCGTAAGCACCTGTAAATACACCAGAAATGGTTTTTACATCTGCCATTCTATCGCGTTCGCTACGTTTTGCTGTAGCTGTAATATAATCTTGTACCGCTTGTTTTTGAGCATCGGTTGTAATAACGTCTACCAATTCGTGTTCTGGTGCTAAAGTCATGAAACTAACACCAAAAATAGTATCTGGACGCGTTGTAAACACCTCAATAGTATTCGTTTCTTCTCTATCTGAAGACAACACATTTTTTACCGTTGGTCTTTTTTCTAATTCTTGTTTGATAACATTTAAAACGGCATCTGTATTATTTAGAATTTCTTCAGTTTCAAATCTGATGATTTTAAACCCTTGACTTTCTAAAAATGCTGTTCTTTTGTTTTCGTTTTCAATTTGACTTTCATCAATTTCGCCATCAACCTCAACAATTAAACCTTTAGAAATACATACAAACTCTACAATGTAGTCTTCTATAATATGTTGTTTTCTAAATTTTATATTTAATTTCTTCCCTTTAAGCTGAGTCCACAAAGTAGCTTCGGCTTTAGTAGGGTTTTCTCTCATTTCTTTAGATTTTTCAACTAAAGCATTTGCATTTACAGCTTCAGCAATAAATCCTTTCGACTTCTTTTCTGTTGAAGGCAATACGTTAAAAGTGACACTTGCACCTTGAGATTTTCCAATCCAATTACGTTGTGTTTCCTTTAAAGAATCTGTAAAATCAACCGTATCTAAACCTTGTAATAAACGTTCGGCATAGGCTGAAATTCGCATAGACCATTGTGTCATTTTTTTACGAACTACAGGATGTCCGCCACGTTCTGAAACACCATTAACAATCTCATCGTTTGCTAAAACAGTCCCTAAAACCGGACACCAATTTACTTCGGTTTCAGCTAAATAAGTTAATCTGTATTGTAATAATATATCTTGTTGTTTTTCAGATGAAAACGCATTCCATTGGTCTGCTGTAAAGGCTTCAATCTCGTCATCGCAAACAGCATTTACGTTCGCATTTCCTTCCGAAGAAAAAATAGCAACCAACGTATCTATATGTTCTGCTTGATTAGAATTGTTATTATACCAAGATTCAAACAACTGAATAAAAATCCATTGGGTCCATTTGTAATATTCTGGCTCACTTGTGCGCACTTCTCTACTCCAATCAAAAGAAAAACCAATTTGGTCTAATTGCCTTCTATAAGTTGCAATATTATCTTTAGTTGTTACTGCTGGATGTTGACCAGTTTGGATAGCATATTGCTCTGCTGGCAAACCAAAACTATCATAACCTTGTGGATGCAATACGTTAAAACCTTGGTGACGTTTGTAACGCGCATAAATATCGCTTGCAATATATCCTAACGGATGACCAACATGCAATCCTGCTCCAGATGGGTAAGGAAACATATCCAAAACGTAATATTTTGGTTGGTCTGAATTATTTGAGGCTTTAAATGTTTGGTTATCCGACCAATATTTTTGCCATTTTTCTTCAATTTGGTTAAAATTATATTGCATGATTCGTGTTTTTCAGCTTAATAAAGGTGCAAATTTAAACTTATTATAAGAAGATGGAAAGATTATGCGTTGTAATCACTATTAGAAGCAAATTCTTTTATATTTTTAACCCATAATTAGCTATATATGAGTTCATCATTTGATAAATATCAAAAACGTAAATTAATATCGTCTTACTTTTCTGTAGTACTAAGTATTGCCTTAGTGCTTTTTCTACTTGGCGTGCTTGGTGTTTTAGTGATTAACGCTAAAAAAGTAGCCGACCATTTTAAGGAACAAGTTACAGTTACTATTTATTTAAAAGATACTGCTAAAGACATAGAGATTAAGCAACTTGAAAAAAGTTTAGCTATGGCAGATTACGTAAAATCTACTCAATATGTGTCTAAAGAACAAGCTGCCGAATTATTAAAGGCTGAAAATGGCGAGGATTTTATGCAGTTTTTAGGTTTAAACCCATTACAAAACTCTATTGATTTAAATTTAAAAGCCGACTTTGTTACCACTGAAAAGCTAGATGAAATATCTAAAGAAGCGCTTAGTAAAAACTTTGTGGCAGAAGTTAGTTACGATAACGACCTAGTTAATTTAATGAACGATAACGTAAAAAAAATAAGCTTTTGGGTTATTGGTATTAGCATAATTTTTACCATTATTGCAGTTTTACTTATTAATAGTTCTATTAGATTATCTGTATACTCCAAACGTTTTACCATTAAAACCATGCAAATGGTAGGTGCTACCAAACGTTTTATTAGAAAACCTTTTATTCTTAAAAGTATAAAATTAGGAATTATAGGCGCAGTTATAGCTGTTATTGGTTTAGCTGTTGTTTTATATTACGGCGATAAAACCTTTCCGGAATTAGAAGTCTTAAAAAATCAAGTTTTAATTGCAGCGCTTTTTGGTGGTGTGTTCTTATTAGGAATTGTAATGACGTGGTTTTCTACATTCTTAGCAACATCGCGTTTCTTGAACTTAAAAACGGACCAGTTGTATTAAGATTGCAAGTTTAGGAGTTTAAAGGTTTATAAGTTGAATTGTTTAGATCTTTAACTGAAAACTTATGTTACTAAAAACTTCTTGATTCAAATTCTCCTATTGTCAAATTCACTTGAAGTGACGTGAAATTTATTTTTTAACAACATTTTACAATTAAGCAAATACTAAATTTTAGAAATTAGGGTTTATAATAGAAACTAAACAAGACCAGAAACTATTAATCCTTAAATTTAAAATTATGAAACGTATTACTTTTGTAGTTGTTGGCCTATTAGCGGTTTTGGCTTTTTCATTTTACACCACTAAAACAGAAACCGAGAAAACCTATAAAGTTGCAGAACATAAAGTAGAAGTTGTTCCAGTTTTTGACTAAATATGTATTAAAATTAAAATCTTTTTAAATTTTTAGTTTACTTTGCAACAAGAAATACTAATAACTATGTCTAAATCATCTAGCGAGAATCAATTTATCTTCGGAAAACGCAACTATAAATTCATGTTTATAGGATTAGCTTGTATGGCATTAGGCTTTATTTTAATGTCTGGTGGCGGAAGCGACGATCCAAACGTATTTAGCGAAGCTATTTTTAGTTGGAGACGTATTAGGTTAGCACCAGCCCTAATAATTATTGGTTTTGGATTCCAAGTTTACGCTATTCTAACGCGCAAAGAAGATAAGAAAGTAGAATAACTTCTATTCTCTTTTTTAATATGAAGTATTAAGGTTCTTTTTAATACTTTTGCTTCATGGATATTATAGATTCAATTATTTTAGGAATTATACAAGGTTTAACAGAGTTTTTACCTGTATCGTCTAGCGGACATTTAGAACTTGGAAAAGCTATTTTAGGCGACCAATCTATTCCCGAAGAAAGCTTATTGTTTACGGTATTACTTCACTTTGCAACAGCTCTAAGTACTATTGTTGTTTTTAGAAAAGATATTTTAGACATTTTAAAAGGTCTGTTTTCTTTTTCTTGGAACGAAGACACGCAATTTGTTTTTAAAATTGCACTTTCTATGATTCCTGCTGTAGTTATAGGGCTGCTTTTTGAAGAACAATTAGAAGAATTATTTGGCGGAAACATATTATTAGTTGGCTGCATGCTTATTGTAACTGCTGTATTATTATTCTTTGCAGATAAAGCAAAAAGCACTGACAAACCAGTGACTTTTAAAGATGCCTTTATTATTGGAATCTCTCAAGCTATAGCTATGTTACCAGGAATTTCGCGTTCTGGAGCAACCATTTCTACTTCTGTATTATTAGGAAACGATAAAACTAAAGCAGCACGATTTTCATTTTTAATGGTTATTCCTTTAATTTTTGGGAAAATTGCAAAAGATATTATTGGTGGCGATTTAAGTTTAGATGGACATAACATAGTTGCACTTTCGACTGGGTTTATTGCTGCATTTCTTGCAGGACTAGTGGCTTGTACTTGGATGATTTCTTTAGTTAAAAAGAGTAAACTATCTTACTTTGCTATTTATTGCGCTATTGTTGGTGTAATTGCTATTGCTTTCGCACTTTTAAACTAAATTTATGACTGGAGAAGACTACAAAGCAGGACAGGTTTTATTAATAGACAAACCTTTAAAATGGACGTCTTTTCAGGCTGTAAATAAATTACGTTGGGAAATAAGACAAGCCTTTAATATTAAAAAAATTAAAGTTGGACATGCCGGAACACTGGATCCGTTAGCCACAGGCTTATTAGTGATTTGTACAGGAAAAATGACCAAGCAAATAGATACATTTCAAGGTCAGGTTAAGGAATATACCGGAACTATAGTTCTAGGAAGCACGACGCCATCTTACGATTTGGAAACTGAAATTGACCAAACCTTTGAAACGTCTCATATTACCGAAGACTTAATCCGCGAAACTACAAAACAGTTTATAGGCGAAATTAATCAGTTTCCCCCTATTTTTTCGGCATTAAAAAAAGAAGGAAAACGTTTATACGAATTTGCTCGTGCTGGCGAAACTGTAGACATTCCATCAAGAAAAATAACCATTGATGCTTTTGAAATTACTAATATTAGAGGTTTAGAAGTCGACTTTAGAGTGGTTTGTAGTAAAGGAACTTACATACGATCTTTAGCTTTCGATTTTGGAAAAGCCTTAAACTCTGGCGGACATTTATCGGCTTTACGCAGAACAAAAATTGGAGATTTTAGTGTAGACAATGCTGTTTCAATAGACAATTTTATAAAGAATTTAACACCAGAACCAAAACTATAATCAGTGCTTAACCGTTATATACTATATGACGTTGACTAGTTCTATAAAAGCATTATTAATTTCACTTTCTGTAGGTGTAATTCTGCTTGTTGTATTACTGACGTCTACAATTAAGAAAACTGATTTTAATACTGATTTAATTGAAGAATTTGATATTGAAATTTTAGTTGAGGCGCCAATTGAGGAATCAATTGAAGAAAGCAAAAACATAGAAACCAACGAGGCTTTTAACTCAAACAAAGCTTCAAATAGATACACAAAAGCTTACGTTTATATTCCTCCAGCAGAAGATTTTAAACATACTAAAAGCACGAATTCTGACATCGCTATATATTCGCCTAAAACAAAAACTAAACGCAGCTCAAAAGCAGAGAAACTTCAAAAGGACTCTTATTTAAAAGCCAATCAGGTTTTAAATAATCAGAAGTCTAAAGCAGAAGAAAATAATAAAAATAGTAGCGTTAGTTTTTCGCTTAAAAATAGAACAAAAGTAGATTTACCAATTCCGGTTTATTTATGCGATGCTTCAGGAAAAATAGTTATTAATATTAAAGTTAACTCAAACGGAAATGTAGTTAATGCTTCTGTAAATTCTTCAGCATCCAATAAAAATGGTTGTTTACAAGAACGCGCCTTGCAATATGCAAAAAGCGCTGTATTTAATTCCAGTAATACGCCAAGTCAAATGGGAAGTATTACTTATGTTTTTCTGTGATTAATTACCTAAAAGCATAACTAAATCGTTAATAATAGTTTGTCCTTTGTCTTTATTATACCAATGTTGTAAATCCTCTTTAAATTCTGGTGTTAAAACGCCATGCTTAACTTTATAATCGTTTACCAATTTAGTTGCTGTGCTTGGTCTTGGACCAAACGTAAATAGCACATTTTGGTCTTGGTCTAAAGCAATTAATTTTGGGATTGCTTTTCCTCCATTAGTTAAAAAGGCATCCATTAAGGCTTCGTTTTCATCTCTAAGTACTAATTTTAAACTTAAATTATCGCTTAAATCTGCTAGTTTATTAATTACAGGAATTACATGTGCTGCATCGCCACACCAACTTTCGGTTAGGACTAAAAATGTGATTTTTTTTCTGAAATTCTTTAGAAAATCCTGAGTATTCTCGTTAACTTTCACTGTTTTATCCCAACGTTTCATACGTCTGTCGTTAAGCATGGTATATTCTGCCATAGCTTCAGATGTATCGTTACCTGTGGCACTTTTATCTACTACTAATTGCTTTACTAATTCTCTGTAAGCGGCGTAATCTATACTTTTAGCTAAACTTGAAGCTATGATATCTTGTAATTGTAATGTTGCTGTTTCCATGTAATAAAATTAAGAAGAAATTATTTCTAATTTGGTGACTTATGTTACCTTAGTTGAAGAAATTTAAAAAACTTACAAAATTATGACAAAGCATAGATGTGGTTGGTGTGTTGGAGACGATTTATACGAAGCGTATCACGACCAAGAATGGGGAACACCAGTTTATGACGATGCGACTTTGTTTGAATTTTTACTTTTAGAAACCTTTCAAGCTGGACTAAGTTGGATTACTATTTTACGTAAACGCGAAAATTTCAAAGAAGCTTTTGATGATTTTGACTATAAAAAAATAGCTAATTATACTGATAAAAAACTTGAGGAACTACAAAACAATGCAGGTATTATTAGAAACAAACTGAAAATAAAATCGGCTAAAACTAATGCGCAAAATTTTATTAAAATTCAAGAAGAATTTGGCTCGTTTTCAAAATATATTTGGGGTTTTGTTGATGGCAAACCTATTAAAAACATGGTTAAAAACTACAAAGAAGCTCCTGCAAATACACCTTTAAGCGATGCTTTAAGTAAAGACCTTAAAAAACGAGGTTTTAAGTTTGTGGGTTCTACCATAATTTACGCCAATATGCAAGCCATAGGCATGGTAAACGACCATGAAGTGGATTGCTTTAAATATAACGAAGTGTGATTTTAAGGTTGTGCGTTTAGAAGGTTATAAGTTTAGCGACTCTTGACTATCTAATTTTACAACATTTAGCACTAAATTAAACTACTTGTAGAATAGAATAATTAATTTATCTTTACGGGATAACAGTGTCGATAAACTTACTATATCCTGACTTATTTTCGGGATATCAGTGATAAAAGTCACGATATAACACGTTATGCACAATTTTAAAGAGACAACTCAAATCTGAATTTATAATATGAAAGGTAAAACTGTAACTAGAAGACAAAAGGTTTCTGGAATAATTTTAACACTACCATTTCTATCTGCCGTTACCTTATTAATTATTGGGCTTTTCACATTAGACGACATTTACCTTGATAAAGGATTTAGTGTAAATTTTACTGCTATAACTTTATTATCTATTACCCACATAGTTTTAATCATAATTCTCATAAGACTTGACAAAATTGACATAGACTTACCTATATCGAAATTTAAGAAAGCATTTTCAATAATCGGACTTGTAATAATGACATTTCTTTTTAGTTTTTTATTAGAAATGGGGTTAAGAATGAACTTAAATTCTTGGTTAAAAGGCAATACTGTAGAAAAGATTGAGTTGATAGTCATAGACAAGAATATTTCACACGGAAGAGCAACTGATTATTATATCGTTTTCAACTCAAATTATGGAAGATTAAAAAACAAAGTAGGACGAACAAAATACGAATCTTTTTCGATTGGAGAAAAATATAAAGCTTCAGCTAATAAAGGTTTTTTTGAAGGATATTTTTTGACAGAACCATTGAATAAAATAAATGACTAATTAAAAAAACTGTGCATAACAATGTATAAAAATAATGCGTAGCTTAGTGCTTACACAAAGAACAGTACAGTTTTGCTACGTCTGATTTTCCTGCGGAAAATCCTCGGACACAAAACCGCACTATTCTTATACTAAACGTTACAAAACATTTGAAAAAATTAATACTCTATACAATTATTCTTCATTCAACTTTTTGTTTAGCACAAAAAAAGTACAAATTTGATTATGCAATTGAAACCGAAATAACTTTTTTAAAAGAAGATTCAATTAAGAGGAAAGTTATCTACTTAACCAATTCGAAAAACAATAGCTATTTTGCTGAACTCACTTCAAAAGATAGTTTACACTATAAACTAATTTTTAGACATCATGATAAACTATACTCTGATGTTTTGGTGGCAAAGTCTCAAATAAATAAAGCTGAATTCATTAATATTAATTGTTATGCTATAAATTTTAGAAAAAACAACTATAAACATGTAGCCAAAGAGTATGATTTTTTTATACAAAATGATACGGTTATTAATGAAAATACATACAAAGTTTATAGGTTTCAAAGCATTTTAAAAAATCAGAAAAAGAAAATCAGAAAAGGAGCTGGAACTAATCTCTATATAATTGACAATTCAACAAGTTTTCATTTGCCTTTTTTAACTCATCCAACAGCATATGAAGATTGGAAATTGAATAATAGCTTACCTAATGGTATTTTTATGGAAAAAAAACATATCAATGTTCAAAATGAAGAACATAGTTCTGAAAAGCTAATAAGTTATTATTCAATTGAAAAAAATATAGTTATTGATAATGACTGCGATGACTCTGAATAACGTTTTGTAACAACGTGTATAGTTCATTGCTTCTGAAATTCCCTTCGGAATTTCCTCGCTACTGAACAATGGGTTTCTGTTTATTTACTAACTTAGTACTCAACGCAACGAAACCATACACGAACACGTTAGCCACAAGCTAAAAAACCATCGATTATGAAGTATTTTAGTAAAGCTCGTTCATCTTCAAAAAATAATGCTTCAATAAAAATTAAAGAATCGGAAATTATTTTTGGAACGACTCCTGAATCAGCTGATAATTTACCAAACCCTGCCGAATTGTTTTTAGGATCATTTTCAGCTTGTATTCTTAAAAATGTTGAACGCTTCTCAGTTTTAATGAATTTTGAATACTCAAATGCTGAAATAATAGTTAATGCTACTCGTCTTGAAAAACCTCCAAGGATGGACGAAATAAATTATGAATTAAGAATTTTTAGCGAAGACGATAATTTAAATATTAATTTACTAAAAA
>Ga0105354_1000114_pt1 | contig 51088 bp, 36 predicted proteins | sample GOMGulsemesocosm_FD_83658 | JGI IMG/M metagenome (GOLD analysis project Ga0105354, IMG submission 83658) | Methane-oxidizing microbial communities from mesocosms in the Gulf of Mexico - GOM9B Gulf of Mexico | ecosystem: Environmental > Aquatic > Marine > Cold seeps | place: USA: Gulf of America...
CAGCTTGTGTTAAATAATACGTTACTGCATAGTCTGAATTTCCTCCTGAAATTTCAGAATTCTTTACGTTTAAATTAATACTTGTTAAGCCATCTGCTACATTATCATCACAAACCTCTAATGCGGTTGGTTGGATTGCGGTAGGATTAACATTAACATTAATAACAAAGTTAATAGTTGTCATAAAACAACCCGTATTATTATTTGTAACTCTTACAAATAATGTTTGAGAATTAGAGGTTGTTGCATAAGGATTAGGAAGTACATCTGTATCACTGTCTGCGTTTGCTTGACTATCATAATACTCAACAGTAAAGTCAGCTGGATTTTGAACACCTAAAACTTCAGAATCAAACATTGATAAATCAATTATTGCTGAATTAGGATCATCATTACAAACCGAAATATCATCTACTGTATTATTTAACGGTAAAGGATTTACTGTTAAATCTATTGAACTTATTCCAAAGCAATCGTTGGCATTTTCAACTCTTACAAATATTGTTTGAACAAATGCCACTGTATTTGTATATACATTTGGTAGTTGATCTACTTCTAATTGCGCATCTTGAGCAGTTTCGTAATATGCTACTGTTAAACCTGGTGGTAGAGATGCTAAAATAGCAACATCTGCATCACTTAAAGTAAATTCTGTAAAACCATCATAATCATCATCACATTCGTCTAAATCTGCATCACTAACATCTGTTGCTGTTACCTCTAAGGTTACTTCTTCAAAATTAATACAACCGGTTGTATTATCTTCAACTCTAACAAAAACAATTTGAGGATTAGTCGTATTTATAAATGGACTTGAATTTTGAATATTACTTTGAGCCTGTGCATCTGGCAAATTTAAATAATACTCAAAAGTAAAATCAGTTTCCAAACCAGAAACTAAAACTTGCTGGTTAGCTTCATTTAAATTATATTCTGTTAATCCATCTGGAGTACCATCTTCATCACATTGAACTAATGTTGTATTTGTTAACTCGGGAACCGGATTAACGATTAAATTAAAACTTGTGACTTGAAAACAAGACGTTACTCCATTAGTTAATCTAACAAAAATTTCTTCTGTATTAGCTACTAAGTTAGTGTATGTTGCAGGGTTTGCTATAGGATTTGTATTAGCAATAGCATCTGCTTGATTATTAAAATAAATAACATCTACATCTGCTTGTCCGTCCATAATTGTAGTACTTAAAGATGTTAAATCGAACTCAACAAAACCATTGGTGTTATTTCCATCTGTATCGTCATCGCACAACACATAATCGTCTATAGTAATTACTGTAGGGGAATCGTTTAAAATTAAATTAAATGATTCTGTAGCAAAACAAGTTGTAGATGTATTATTTTCTACTCTTATAAAAATAGGTTGTGGACTAGATGTATTTTGATAAAGACTCACTAAAGCTCCAACATTATTATCTGCATCTGCTTGAGATAAGTGATACGTTACAGTAAAATCTGTAGCTATTTGAGTCCCTAATACAGTTACTGTTTGACTTTCTAAATCAAAACCTTCTTCACCATCGTTAGAGATATCATCACATAAAACAAGATCGCTTACTGCTTCTGCTGTAGCACCATTTAAACTTAGAGTAAACGTATCTGTTGCAAAACAGTTTTGAGTAGCAACATCTTCAACTCTAACATAGATAATTTCCGCATCGGATCCTGGATAAACAGTTGGAGTTGGAATTGGATTTGCATCGTTATCTGCATCTGCTTGAGAATTATGATAACTCACTTGGTATTCTGTATTACTTTGTGTGCCTAATGCCTCTGGTGTATTTGCTGTTAAATCAAAATCTACTGTTGCATTTGGCGAGCATTGCGCTAAATCTTCTAAATTAACAACTGTAGCTGGAGTAACAAACTCTACAACTACCGCGTCTGTTGATGTACATGTTGGTCCAAAATTTACTTGAACAGCATAAGTTCCAGGCTGTGTAACATCAATAGTTGGTCCATCTTCACCACTTATTGGACTACCATCTAAAGTCCAATCATGATCTACGGTTGGATCAACTCCAGTATCTAAAGTAATTGTTCCTCCTAAACACAAAGCATTTCCAGAAGCAATAGTTACATCATCACCTAAATCTCCACCTAAATCAAAACTACCAGCTTTTAAAAATACAGCTGCATCAAACTGATTATCCTGATCATCTGAAATTACCATTTTTATAGTATATGATCTATTTGGAACCACAGCTGACATAGCAGTCATTACAGTGGAATGACCTATAAAATTGGTAGGAGCAGTGTTTGCTGGTTGACCAGTTGCTCCATAAAATTGATCGAAAAAAGTTGGGTTTGCTGATGCACATCCGGCATTGTGTGCATTATCCCTAACATTTAAAACCGATACAACATCTGTTGTTCCAGGAACTATAGCTAAATTAGTTGTTGTGGTTGTGACGTTATCTGTTAATAAAAAAGCAAATGCGTCTGTAAAGCTACATTGAAAACCACCATACTCTTCAGAAGCAAATATAAAATCAAAACTTATCTCACTATTAACAGGAGTAAAATCAAACTGAATATAGGTTGCATTAAATGTAGCATTTAAATTTAATCCTATTGCAGTTGCTAAATCTTGATCTCCAGGCCAAGCTGAAACACCATTACTTTGAGTACCTGTCTCTGGTCCATTAGCTTGGGTTGCAGTTCCTGTAGAGAGTATAATTCCTTCATTAAAATCAAAATTACCAACACCACCTGAAAAATATCCAATACCGTTAACACTACCAAAATCTGTTCCTGTTGATGACTGAATATTACTTACTAAGCTACAATCTGAATTTATTAAAATATCTTCTACCAATTCTGAAACAGAAAACGTAGTATCGTCCACAACAATCTGAGGACTTAAAACTAACACTTGAATGGTTGTTGAACCTGAACAACCCAATGGATTTGGATCTGTTACTGTTAAAGTAACTGTATAAGTTCCAGCTGTAGTGTATAAATGACTAGCATTTTCTCCAGTAGCACTTGTAGAATCTCCAAAATCCCAAGTATAAACTGCACCAGTTGATGAATCTGAAAAAGTAGCGCTACCTAGAAAATCTACATTAGCATTAATTGGTGTTTCAACTACGCCTGAACCATTAGCAACTGGATTTGTAGCATCTATTGAAGGTGTAATTGTTTGACATGGTGCTGCACATTCAATATCTGCAGACCAACCAGTAGTAACTCCAGTTGCATCTGTTGTAAAATTAATAGTTAAACAACCAGATGTATTGGATGCACCAGGTATAACTAATCCAGGAGAATTTGTTGGTCCACCAGAATAAGTGCCAATAATAGTAGCTGCTGTTGAATCTCCATCGTAAATTGTTAAAATGTCTGCATTAGCTTGCGTACTAAAACTTGTAAAATCTAATACTATTACACTTCCTGCTGTATCAGGACAAATGGTTATAGTGAAATCCTCATCGTTCCCGTAATTCCCACCAGCGCCGGAATCTACAAAGGCTCCAACACATTGATTAAATGTTCCATTCTGCATGGTAATATCCTGTGAAAAACAGAATATGGTATTAAAAACCAAAAAACAGTTAAGTAATATTTTTTTCATAATGAATTCTTATTATGCACTTTAAAAGCGAACTTAACTACAATATTAATCATTTTAACGTTAATTTATAATGTTTTACCGAATTAATGTTCTGTAAAAAACTAACCATTAGAAAATTAAGAATTAGAACAATTCATGATTTCTAATGCATTTTCATTAATTTTGACATCTAATTTTTTTAAGAAAACTATGGAAATACAAAAATGGATTGACAAAGGTTACGAGATTATTCTTGATTTTGGCCCAAAAGTAATTGCTGCTTTTTTTATATGGATTGTAGGATCTTGGATTATTAAAGCCACATTAAATGCTATTACTAAAATAATGGATAAACGGGATTATGAAGTGAGTTTGAAAAAATTCCTTCTTAATTTAATTGGATGGGTTTTTAAAATTGTTTTAATTATAATAATCCTTGGAACTCTTGGAATTGAGACGACTTCTTTTGCTGCAATTTTAGCTGCTGCAGGTTTAGCAATTGGCTTAGCTTTACAAGGAAGCTTAGGTAACTTTGCTGGAGGGGTTTTATTAATGATTTTTAAACCAATTAAAATTGGAGACTTAATTGAAGCGCAAGGCGAAGTTGGTGTTGTAAAAGAAATTGAAATATTCACAACTAAATTAACAGGTCTTTCAAATAGGGAAATCATAATTCCAAATGGCTCTTTATCTAATGGAAATATTATTAATTATTCTACTGAAGGTACTAGAAGAGAAGATCTAACATTTGGAGTTGGTTATGATTCTGACATTAAGAAAACTAAAGAGGTTTTAATGACAGTTTTAACTAATCACCCAAAAGTGTTACAAGACCCAAAGCCTACGGTAAACGTATCTGAACTTGCTGATAGTTCTGTAAATTTTGCTGTTAGACCTTGGTGTACAACTGAAGATTATTGGACGGTATATTTTGAAGTAACTGAAGCCACAAAAGAAGCTCTAGATGCAGCTGGAATTGAGATTCCTTATCCACATAGTGTTGAAATTCAAAAAGAAGGATAATCTATTTTATTTTTCTAAATTCTAAAAACGCCTAAATTAAATTTAGGCGTTTTTTTTATAGTTTAGGTTTGGGCTTAATAGCCACAAAGTCTTTTAAATAGTACGGTTCAAAATAAGCTACATCTTCAAAGTTATTTGCTTTATACTTTGTGAATACTAATTGGCTCATTTCTCCTGCTGAAGGCAATTTACCTTCAATAAAGATAGCATTTTCAGAATTTAAAAGTGCTTTTGTTTTTTCTACACCATTTCCTATAAAAGTAACTTTACTAGAACTTAATTCTTCACTAAAAGACGTTTCGTCTAAAATCTGAGCTTGAATTTCTCGAACCAAATTAAATTCATTTGAAAAAATAGCCGAATATACTTCCATGCGTCTAGCATCCAACATTGGCACTATTAATCCAGAATCTGTTTTAACTTGATGCGCTAAAGATTCTAATGTAGATATAGAGATTAAAGGAATATCTAATGCAAAACATAATCCTTTTGCTGCTGAAACCCCAATGCGTAATCCCGTATACGAACCTGGACCTTTACTAACTGCAATTGCTTTTAGTTCTGTCTTTTCAACTTTAGACTCTTTTAAAATTTCATCTATATAAAGATGTAATTTTTCGGCATGAGAATAACCATTACCGTAATCTTCTTTTAACTGCAAAGTCTCACCATTTTTAGATAGTGAGACCGAGCAATTTGTTGTAGCTGTTTCTATACTTAATATGTATGCCAAAGTTTTATTGTGTTACTGGTTTACCAAGGTAGAAATCTAATACTTTTGTTTTAAATACAAAATCATATTTTGCATTAATTAATGATGACTGTGCATTTAGTAATCTTAATCTAGCTTGCTCTAAATCGAAAGCATTCATTGCACCAATATTGTAGCGCTCTTCTGAATTTTTAAATGCAAATTCTTGAGATTCTAATGAAGATTTTGAAGCTTCGTAAGATCTATAAGCTGCTTTTGCATCTGTAAAAGCTCTTTGAATATTAGATTCTAAAGTTAATTTAGCTTGCTCCAAACCTAATAAAGCGTTTTCTTGCTGTATACGTGATTTTGCTACAGATACTTTGTTTTGATATTGTGAAAAGATTGGAACATTAAGATTTAAACCTATTGAATGTGATTTCTGATCGTTTATTTGATTAAAAAAAGTAGCTTCCGAATCTATAAGATTGGTAAAAAATACATTTGACCCATAACTATAACTAGCTGTTAAAGACGGATAAAATCCTGCTTTAGCTATTTCTGTTGCTAATTCGGAATTCTCAATGTTTTTTTCTGCCACCTTAACTTCATTTCTATTAGAAAATGCATAGTCAAGAATTGGTTGTACATTATCGTACATAAGTTCGGAGGTTGGTTCTACAACATTAATTACCTCAACATTAAAACCTTCTAAAGGTAATTGCAATAATTGAGCTAAACTTAAAATTGCAAGTTCATAATTATTTTCGGCAACAGTTACACTTTGTAAATCACGGCTTAAAGTAGCTTGAGCATCGTAAATATTAGCTTTGGGCTGAACACCAGCATCAACTAATTCTTTAACTTGATTTAATTGTTTTTCAGAAAAATTATATTGAGCCTGAGCCGTTTCTAAATTTTCTTTGTTAAATAAAATATTTAAATACGCATTAACAACATTTAAAGATATATCATCTTTAATTCTTTCTAATTCTAAATTATTAATCTCTGAACTCAGTAACGATTGTTTGTGTAAATTAGTTAATCTAAATCCATTGAAAATAGTTTGTCTTGCACTAACACTAACATTTGAACTGTTAGAAACTCTATCCACGAATTGACCTGGAAAAATTTCAGTATTTCCAATATTTATGTTATGTCCAATATTTCCACTCACCGATGGTAAAAACTGACCTTTAGCTGCTTTAACATCTTGCTCTCCAGAAAGAATAGTATTTTGAGCTTGTCTTACAGAGATGTTATTTTGAAGTGCATAATCTACAGCCTCTTGTAAACTCCATTTTTTTTCTTGCGCATAGAATGAAACACTAAAACAAAGTGCTAAACCTAGTATGATTTTATTCTTCCTCATCATCGTTATCGTCTTTTGAAGCTTTATTCCAAACTTTAATTTTATCTCCTTCTTTTACGCCTTCAGTAATTTCTACATTTATTCCATCTGAAAGTCCTAAAACTACATCTTTCTTTTCAAATTTCCCATCACCCGTTTGTAATTCTACAAATGGTTTTTCTGTAAATCTATTAAATTGTAGTAAAGATTCTTTTATAGCAAGAATACTATCTTTTTGCTCTAATTCAATCTCTGCATTTGCACTATATCCCGCTCTAATTTTTACTGAAGGCTCTACCATAACATCTGCTTTAATAGTAAATTGAACTGCACCATTTTCTTCTAATCCTTTTGGGGCTACAAATGTAAGTTTAGCAGGGAATTCTTTTTCGTTAATTGCTCCTAAGATTACTTTAATGTCTTTTCCCTCTTCAAGTTTCCCTACTTCTGCTTCATCTACTTTACCTTCAAATATCATTTTACCCATATCTGCAATAGTTGCAATAGTAGTTCCTGCATTAAAACTATTAGATTCAATAACTTGATTTCCTTCTCTAACAGGAATTTCTAATACAGTACCAGAAATTTGCGCTGTAATACTTGTATTTGCAGATCCACCACCAGAAAGTGATCCTTTCTTGATAATTTGATAATTGTTTTGTGCTTGTCTGTAAGACTCGTTAGACTGATTTAAAGACAATTCGCTATTCTCAAAATCTTGTTTAGAAATCACACCTTTTTCAAATAAAGCTTTATTTCTGTCGTACAATGTTTTAGAATTATTATAGGCTAGTTTTGCTGAATTAATTTGACTACTTGCACCAACTAAACTCTGTTCATTAGGAACAACTCTAATTTTAGCAATTAAATCTCCTTTTTTAACTATATCTCCTTCTTCAACAAAAATCTTGTCGATAATTCCACCTATTTGAGGTTTTAACTCAATCTCTTCTTCTGGATTTAATTTTCCGGTAGCCACTGTTTTAGTATTGATAGACGTATAAAAAGGTTCTGATGTTTTAAAATCTTCTACAGATTTAGAATTTGCCTTTTTAAAGTAAGCCAAAACCGCTATTAAGGCTACTATTAACCCTAGAATTAAAATGATTTTTAGTGCTTTTTTCATTATATTTATTTTTGGTTGTTTTTATTATTTATGTTTTATCTATTCTTCTCTTAATGCTTCGATTGGTTTTATACTTGTTGCTTTAAAAGCTGGTATTAACCCAATAAGGGATCCTAATACAACTAAAATAATTAAAGCTATAAATACAACAGTAATAGATACCGATGCATTTACTAGTACAGCATCTGAACCTTGACCAAATGCAGAATCTATAGCTATTAGTATCCATCCACCACTAATTATTCCAATTAAACCAGCTAATAAGGTTAAAAAAACTGCTTCTACAACTATTTGTCTTTTTATTTCAAATGGTGTCGCTCCTAATGCACGCCTAACACCAATTTCTTTGGTGCGTTCTTTTACTGTAATTAAAAGTATATTCCCAATTGCAAAAACACCAGCAAATAATGTTGCTATTCCTACAAACCAAGTTAGAAACTGCATTCCGGTTAAAAAACCTGTTATTTTTGCAAATTCTTTCCCTAAATTAAAACTTCCGAATGCTCTTTTATCTTCTGGATGAATTTTATTCAAGTTTTTTAACAGCAATTTAGCATCTTCTTCTACTTGCTTTATATCGGCATCCGGCTGACCTGTTAGCATCATCCAACCAATATTTTCTCCTTGGTTATAAATTTGTTGAAATGTTGTAAATGGTATATGAATATCACTTGTTGGACCCATATTTTGGTTTCCATTTTTAAACAGACCAATAACCACGAAATTGATGCTATTAATTTGAATATACTCTCCAATAACATCTGAATCTTTTTCAAATAACTGAAGGTAAATATCTTCTGATATGACAGCTACTTTTTTATTATCATCAATATCACTTTGGTTTAAGAAACGTCCATGAATAAGTTTCTTTTTCTGAACCTTATCTAATAATGGATAATCACCATTTATAGAAAATGTACCAGATTGAAAATTTCTAATCACCATGCTTGAGTTTTGATTTCTAGGCACCACAAACTCTATACCTTCTACATTTTCTTCTATTTTTTTTGCATCGGTTAAGGTTAAATTAACCATTCTACCTTCTTGAAACCCTTTAAAAGGTTTACTCGTAGATTGTCCCCAAACAAAAACACTGTTAGTTGCAAAATCCCCAAATAATCTATTAAAAGAATTCTCTAATCCTCTTGCAGCTCCTAAAAGCCCAATTAAAAGTAAAATTCCCCACCAAACACCAATCATTGTTAGTATTGATCTAAGTTTATTTTTAGTTAAACTATCATAAACTTCTTGCCACGTATCTCTTTCAAATAAAAACATCATAATTAATCGTCTCTTAGTGCTACAATAGGTTTTATTTGTGAGGCTTTTTTTGCAGGTAAATAACCTGCTATGGTGCCCGCAATAATTAGTGTAACTGTTGCTGATATAACAAGGGTTGTGCTCACTCCTGGATCTTTAATAAAGTAATCTTCTAATACTGGAGCTACTAATTCAAGAACTCCTACACCAACTAATAAGCCAACATATCCAGCAATAGTTGTAATAATAATAGACTCTATTAGAATTAATGATACAATTGATTTTGGAGAAGCACCTAATGCTTTTCTTACCCCAATTTCCTTTGTACGCTCTTTAACTATAAAAATCATAATATTACTAATTCCAACAACTCCTGCTATTAAAGTTCCAAAACCAATAATAATAATAATAACTCCTAATGCACCAGTCATTTGATTTACTTGTTGAGACTCATTAGCTAAGTTTCTAACACGAATTGCTCTCTGATCGTTAGGTGCAACACTAAAACGCTCTTTTAGTTTATCAGTTAATGATCTTGAAAAATCTAAGGCTTGATCAAAGTCTAATTCTGGATTATAGGTTAAATTAATTTGATCAACATAATCGTTATTACCATAAATTTGTTGCGCAGTCGTTAAAGGCATATAAATCATTCGCTCTTCATTATCTCCTCCATCATCTTCAAATACTCCAACAACTTTATATTGAATTCCACTTAAGTTTATATACTTACCTAAAGGTGTTGTTTTTACAAATAAATCTTCATCGACTAAACGACCAATTACAACAACTTTTGTTTTATTCTTTATATCAGACTCATTAATGTAACGTCCATTTACAACAAGGGTTTTCTCTAAAAACTGATGATCTGGATTTACAGCTCTTAATTGATAGTTATTTTGCTCATTTTTATATGATGCAGAAACATTTTTATAAATTCTAGAGGTAATATATTGTACTTTATTACCGTATTCGTCTAAAACAAAATCTTGGTCTTCATTTTTTAGTTGAATACGTCTTCCTGCCTGTAAACCTTTATGAGCTTTGGTTGTAAAACCTGTACGAATAAAGATTGAATTGGTTGCATCATCAACAAATGCTTCAGCAAAGGTGTTTTGTAAACCATTTGCAATTCCAAAAAGTATAACAAATAATAAAATAGCGAATGCAACTGTAAAACCAGATAATAAACTTCTGGTTCTATTCATGTTAATACTCTGAAATATTTCGCGCCAAAGATCTATATCAAACATATTGAGAAGCTCTTACTTGGGTTACAAATTTATCTTCCATAATAACGCCATCTTTAAGTCTTACAATACGTTTACACATATCTGCGATATCTTCTTCATGAGTTACAATAAGAATAGTTTTACCTTCATCATTTAACTGCTGAAGAAACTCCATAATCTCATGAGAGGTTTTAGTATCTAGTGCTCCCGTTGGCTCATCGGCTAAAAGTAGTTTTGGATTTGCAGCTAATGCTCTAGCAATTGCCACACGCTGTTTTTGTCCACCAGATAATTCGTTAGGCAAATGTTTTGCCCAATCTGTAAGGCCAACTTTTTTTAAATGAAACATGGCTTTTTCAATACGTTCTTTACGCTTTAAACCTTGATAATATAAAGGTAACGCAACGTTTTCAACCGCATTTTTATAATTAATTAAGTTGAAAGATTGAAAGATGAAACCTAAAAATTTGTTTCTATATATTGCTGCTTTTTTTTCGGTAAGGTTTACAATAGGTACATTATCTAAAATGTATTCGCCTTCATCCAACTCATCTAGCATACCTATAATATTAAGTAAGGTAGATTTTCCAGAACCAGAAGACCCCATAATGGCAACCATTTCTCCACTTTCTACAGAAAGATCAATTCCTTTTAAGACATGAAGACTAGAATCTCCAATAGGATAAGATTTGTGAAGCTTGTTTATTTTGAGCATAATTGGTGGTTTTTAGTATTGATTTTTACTATCAATACCAATTAGACTACAAAGGACTCAATTTGTTACAGGCTTTTTACTAAAAGTATGTTAAAATAAACAACTAGATTTTAAAATTTTGATTACGAGCTAATTAAATAAAAATAATTTACACTATTGAATTTATTTAGCAAACCTAACATTAACATCTACAAGTAATGTTTGATATCTTTTCTTCCTTATCCAAGATTTACCATTTTGTATAAACCACTTTCTACCAGGAAAACGCATAAAGGATAACGGTTGTTTTGTATGAGTTATAACTAAAGCTGGTGATTTGTATACTTTATCGTAAACTCTTGATCTACCATTTGGACTAACAACTTCTACACCTACAAAAAATCCGTTTAGCGGAAATTGAATATTATAACTATCAACATCTATTAAAAGCTCTTGAGAGATATTATTAGGTTTTATTAGTATCTCTTTTGTACATAAAACTTGGTTAGGTTTAAATTCTGAAGAACTTACATCATAAAATTTAAGTCGGTAATATGTTTTTTCAATGTTATAATCCAGAAAATCATCTACTTTTTTTAAATGAAGTATAACAGAACTGACTTTGCCAAGTGCGAAATTTTTATTTTCTATATAAGTCACTTTCTCGTAACCAAAAGGAATAGAAAACGAAGCAAGTTTTTTCTTTTTTAAACTTAATAATTCAACATCATCTTTATAATTAATCTTATTATAATTTAAAATTATTTCATCTAACAACTGAACATTTGGATGCAATGAAATTATATTATTAACAGAGTAATCTAATGAATTTAAAGGGATTTTTTTACTATAATAGCCTAGATAGGACACTATTAAAGAATCATTTTTATAACGTAACGGAATCTCTAATTCAAATTCTCCTTTTTCGTTTGTCGTTACACCAGTACTAACAGCACTCATAACTACATTGGTAAAAGCTAAAGGTTCTTGGGTTTCTTTATCTATAATTTTACCTTTTAAAATTTGGGCATTTAAAGTGATAGCACTTAATAAATAAATAAATAGGTAGGTTTCATATTAAAAACGGATTGGGTAAATATCTAACGTTTATAATACAACTTTGTTATTTTTTATTATACTTTCTATACATAAAATAAGCAAATCCAAAGAAAAGCACATAAGGTATTGCCATAAGGTAAACTATTCCGTCGTTAATACCTTTTGCTGTAGTTAAGCCTTCTTCGCTTTCTAGTACAGCTCTACACATGGCGCATTGTGCGTTGCTTTGTAGAAAACAAATGAATGCAAAGAGTAAAAATAATACTTTATTTCTCATAAGGAATAGTTCTCGACTTTAGTTTATACTGAGCGTAGTCGAAGTACTAGAACAGACAACATATTAAACATAATAAGGCGAAATCATTACATAAACCACAACACCTGTTACAGCAACATACAACCATAATGGAAATGTAATTTTTGCAATTTTTTTATGTCGTTCTATATTATTAGTAATTCCTCTTACAAATGTGATTAACACAAACGGAATTACAACTATTGATAATATAATGTGAGTTATTAAAATGAAGTAATACAAATATTTTATGGCGCCTTCACCTAAAAATTTAGTTGAATCACTTGTCATATGATACGCTATATACATTAACAAAAATGAAATTGATAACGCTATTGCTATTTTAATTAAACGCTCATGCAAAGTTCTATTTCCTTTTTTAACAGCTATTACTGCTGTAGTTAATACAATTGCAGTTAACCCATTTACAGTGGCGTAAATTGGTGGTAAAAAAGTTAATGGCTCTACATTAAAACCTAATTTTCTTAGGTTAACACCAAACAAAGCTGCTACTGCTAATGGAATAATAACAGAAAGTGCAACAATCCATTTATTATATTTTTTTTCGTTTTCTATGTTTTCCATATTAATACTTTTAATTGTATAAAGTTCTCGATTGCGCTCGAACAGACAGAACTCATCATGAGTTGCTATTCTTTTAATAAACTCTTAATATCTTCTACAAGCATTGTTATTTCTTGCTCGTTTCCGTCTTCGTCTATTTTTTCTTGTTCAGAAATAATGCCTTTATAGAAAATCTTAGGGTTTCCAAAATCATCTTTTCTTGATCTTAAAAAACCGTTTTTATCTACTAAAGCAAAATCTCCTGAATGTTCAAAATTATCTGTATCTACAAAAATATTGAATCCAACATTAGACAAATCGTAAACAGCTTCTTTAGACTTCCCTGTTAACATATGCCAATTTGGATTTTCTATACCATAATCTTCGGCATACTTTTTTAATACCTCTTGCGTATCTGTTTCTGGCATTATGGTAAATGAAGCGACACCAAAGTCTTTAAAATCTTTTAGTTCGTTTTGTATAGAGACTAAATTACGATTCATTCTTGGACAAATAGTTGGACATGTTGTAAAGAAGAACTCCACTACATAGACTTTACCTAAATAATCTTCATTAGTTATAGTTTTCCCGTTTTGATCAACAAAACTAAACTCGGGTACTTTTTTTTGTTCGCCATTAATGACTAAAAAATCTAGAGCCGATTTAGTTTTTGTAAATGTTTCAGTTGAGACATCTGTACTTCTACTATCGTCTCTCACAACATCATTATTCTTAACGCGATCTACAATTTTAGGAACAAATATAATTCCGAATAAAAGAATAATAAAAGCGACACCTATGTAAGAATAATTTGACTTTTTCATAATTAATTAGCTTTTAAATCGTCTGCTCTACGCGATGTAGAATTAAATTCTCCTTTACGCTTCTGTCTGTATTCTGTAAATAGAACACGAACATCTTCGCTCATGGTATTTTTAAGAATTGAGACTTCAGAAGTATTATATGATGTTAAAGGATAAACTTGCGCCTCTTTTTCTATTTCCTTTTTTGTTCTATTATCTAGTCTTCCGCGTTGATTTAATTCTTTATCTATTACATAAACTTCACTTACAAAGCCTTCATAATTTAAAAACTTAGACGTTCTAAGTGTACTAAATAATCTATTAATGTCTTCTTGAGATGCATAAACAAACTTCCAGTACTCTAATGGTTTGTATTTTGTCAACTCTTTACGTAAACGTTCCGCTCTTTCTTTTGCCTCTAAAGGAACCAAACTAACAATTTGAAATTTTTTGAATCCTGTAAATTTGTCGTAAACCAACTCCTTAAGATTAGAAGCTTCTATAATGTAGTTTTCTGGATTGTTTCCCAAGAAACTTAATACCGTAATATTATCTTTAAATTGAACTGTTGCGTCGTTATTTGATGGCAAGTTAGTGACATCTAACACTTCTGTTTTAACAATTTCTAATGGTGTATAATTGTGTTTTGCGGGATATAAAAACAATAAAAAAGTGACTGGTAGGAAGAATAAGATTCCTAAAACAAGATTACGTTTAATTGATTTGTTTTTCATGTTACAAAAATAGAAAAGGTGGTTTAATAAAACCACCTTTTTAACTCTAATTTTACACCAAGTGTAAATCTATATATTTTATTTAGAAGTCTCTTTTAATGAAACCATCTTGATATACATCAAATACGTATCCACCTTCTTGTAATAAGATAAAGATTAAATATGCAACTAAGAATAAACCAGTCCAAACTACTGCTCTTCTTAATCCAGGAGTTTCATCACGCATGTGCATAAAATCCCAGGTAATATAATAGGCTTTTACTAAAGTTAAAATAATAAAAATCCAGTTTAAACCTTTCATTCCAAAGAAATGACCTTCTAATGATGCTGGTTTGTATATACCTAAAACAACTTCTACTGCCGTAATAATAGATAAAAAGATTAATACACCCCAAATTTTTTGAGTGTTAGATTTGAATTTTAATAATCCTCTAAAGATTGCTAATTTATGTTCGTGTGCCATTTTAAATGCTTTTAAGACTTCCTTAATTCAGGAAATAAAAATAAAACCTTATTTAATTATACTAGGTAGAAGAATGTAAATACAAATACCCATACTAAATCTACAAAGTGCCAGTAAAGTCCAACTTTCTCTACCATTTCGTAGTTTTTACGTCTTTCGTAAGTTCCTAATACTACATTAAAGAAAATAATAATATTAATTACAACTCCAGAGAATACGTGGAATCCGTGGAATCCTGTAATAAAAAAGAAGAAATCTGCAAATAATGGAGAACCATATTCGTTTACTTCTAAGTTAGCTCCATGAACTGTACGTTTTCCGTTATTAGCTATTGCTTCTATAGATTCTTGGCGAGATAATACCTTTTTCTTACCATCTACAATTTCTTGAGTTCTAACTAAAACATTCTCGTGAGATTTTAATCCCTTAACAACATCTGAAATTGCAAATTCTGGTAATGCACCTTCATCCGTGTACCATAAACCGTTTTTTCTTTCGTGTTGAACTCGATCTGTATGACTTGCAGTGGTAAAATCTGCAACAGCAACTCTTTTAAACTTTTGAACACCATCTTCTTCAACATACTCACCAAACTGTAAAATGTTTCCACCTTTAGTTTGTACAGCTCCATAATCTCCTTGGATAAAAGTTGCCCATTCCCATGCTTGAGAACCAACAAATATTGCTCCACCAATAATAGTTAAAAACATATAAACAGCTACTTTTTGCTGTTTTAAATGATGACCTGCGTCTACAGCTAACACCATAGTTACAGAAGACATGATTAATACAAACGTCATAAACGCTACATAAATCATTGGATAATTTCCATGGAATAATGGCACGTGAGTAAATACCTCATCGGCTATTGGCCATTCCTTAATAAATTTAAATCTTGAAAATCCGTAAGCAGCCAAAAAGCCTGAAAACGTTAAAGCATCAGAAAGAATGAAAAACCACATCATCATTTTTCCATAACTAGATTTTAGAGGCTCATTTCCTCCAGACCAAGTCTTTCCTTCTGTTCCAGCAGTTGCAACTGTAGTACTCATATATCGTTAATTGGTTCGTAAATATTTCACAAAAATAATCATTTTATTTTTCAAAAGAAACATAGAATCGGAATTTTTAAAATTGTGTTAAAAACCATGTGATATTAATGCATCTTAGCCCTATTTCAGCTTAACTAATTAAGCCATGAAATATAAAAATAAAAATAGGTAAACCCAAAGTATATCAACAAAATGCCAAAAAATAGCAGCTAGTTCAAACCCTAACATTTTCTCTGCTGTATACTTTTGTTTAAAATGATTATAAATTACTACTAATAGACAAATTAACCCAACCACAACGTGTGCAATGTGAACTACTGCTATTAAATAGATATAAGACATGGTTACATTACTCGTTGGACCAGTAAAATTATAACCTGCATTAATAATTTCTTGAAAACCATTAAATTGGTTTATTATAAAATAAACACCTAAAGCAAAAGTGACCAATAACATAATGGTTGCTAGACTTCTATTACTTTGTTTTAAGGCTTGTCTTGCTACAAAAAGCGTAATACTACTTGCTAAAATCACAAAAACACTTATTATAAACGCGGTAGGCATTTTAAAATCTGCCAACCAATCTGGTCTAGAACTACTTACAATAAATGCACTTGTCCAACCAGCAAAAGACATAATTAATGATGCGATACCAAAGTACATCATCATTTTTTTAGATCTATTGGTTTTTTCTTCTAATGTTCCTTGGGTTAAATCCATGGTTATCTTATAAATTTATCTAATACGAAAACTATCTGTATTAACGATATGTATATTACACTTACTAGCATTAATTGTCTGGCAGCTTTTACCGTCATTTCTTTAAACAATCTTAAAGAAAAATATAGAAATACTAGTCCTAAAATAAATACAATTACAGCAGCTACTATGGTTAATTTTAATTCGCCTGTAACTCCAAAAACAGGTACGATTGACACTAAAATAGTCCAAACCGTATACATTATAACTTGTACTGCAGTTGCTTTATCTTGTTTACCTGTTGGCAACATAAAGAATCCGCCACGTTTGTAATCTTCGAATAAAAACCAACCTATTGCCCAAAAATGAGGAAATTGCCAAAAAAATTGTAAAGCAAATAAAGTTCCTGATTCTATTCCAAATTGATCTGTTGCAGCAACCCAACCTAACATAAATGGTATGGCTCCTGGAATTGCACCAACAAATACGGCTAATGGCGTTTTTGTCTTTAATGGTGTATAAGCACAGGTATATAAAAAGATAGAAATTGCTCCAAATAGAGCTGTTTGCGGATTAATATTATAAAGTATAATTAATCCTAAAATGGTAAAAACAGTAGCTATTGTAAATGCTGTTGGAACTGACATACGACCAGAAGGTACTGGACGATTTTTTGTGCGATTCATTAACGCATCTAAATCTTTTTCTATAATTTGATTAAAAGCATTACTTGCTCCAACCATAAAATAACCACCAAGACTTAATAATAAAACCGTTGACCAACTTATGGTTTCTGCTCCTAACAAATATCCCGCAACCGAAGAAAACACCACACTTAATGCTAAACGCATTTTTGTGATTTCTTTAAAATCTGAAATAATTGAAGGCTTTGCTTCCTTTAAAACGTTAGTACTCAAAATATAGGTTATTTTTTGCTTTTGCAAAGATACGCCATAATAAGAATTTGACACAAAAAAACCACAACGTTTTTATGGTTGTGGTTTTTGTTAGTTTACTAAGTTAGTTTACTAAAAATCCGTATACCAATTAAACAAATCGGTTCTTACTCCAAAATTAAACCAAACCGTACTGTTTTTTAATGCAGAAACCGTTTCTGCTTCAGGATTAAAATTTCGGTAATTTATATTTAAAAATGCTTTTAAATTAGTGGCTGGATTTACTAAGTAACCAATTTGCGCACTAGCATTAATACTTGTTGTTTTTATGCCTTGACCTATTTCTACGCCAGAGTCAAAAGGTCTATTGTCATAATCTTGAAATACATCGCCTCCATAACTAAAGTTATCTGTCCCGTTATTAATATCTAAACCTCTAATTCCTCCAACCAATTTAGCTTCGCCCAACCAACGCTTATAGTTATAACGTGCTATTAAAATAGCTTCTCTAAAATTTGCACCCCATAAATGCGCCATAGGCTGATTGTTGTGTGCGTAATTTAAGACTACGGTATTGTGTGAATACGTATAAGGCCTTACTTGATTATATTCAAACTGAAGCATTAAATCTTTCACTTTAAAAGCATTATAATACTTAACACCTAATTGGTAACCAAACTTGTTTTTCCAACTTTTATTTCCGGCTTTAATATCATTCAGAGAAAATTCATCTAAAACAAATTGAGAATAAATATTTATGTTATCGTTAATTTTATATTTAGCAGATGCACCAACAATAGCGTTACCAGCATCTTGTCCTGTTTCAAATTCTATAGCTCTATAAAAAATAACTGGATTTAAATAGTTAACATCAAATCCTCTATCGTTTGTATTTGTCCAAATTACTGATTCAAACAAACCTACATTTAAACGTTTATTCACGTTCCAACTTAAGTAATGATTTGCTATATATTTAGTTAAAAAAGCCCCATCCACAGTAACTTCTGGTCTTACATCTCTTAACCAAGTCCATGTGTTTGTGTATTGAATATTCCAAAACTTAGTGTTTAATTTTAAGTAAGGATGCGGACTAACAACATCACTTTGTAATAAACTTCTATAACCATCTCCAATAAAATTTCTCCCATGTCCAAACTGAACATTCAAGAATTTAGCTGGCGTGTAAGATAAATAACCTTCGGCTACAGGATAATCGTATGCATCATCTTTAAAGCGTTTTGCAATTCCTCTACCAGGAATTATGGCTGGATCTGGACCAAATGCTTTTAAACTTTCTGCATATTGATTAAAATATTGTGCAAAACGACCTTGGCTTTCAAAAACCGAAGCAGAAAAACTAAACTTTTTTCCTAATCCACCTTGAATATAAACACCTCTTGTATTATTGTATGTATAAGAAAAATCTGCATCTGTGTCTTTTCCTACTTGTAAATCTAAAACCGGATCAACAGTAAACCAATAATCGTCGCCTTGTAATTGGACTAAATGCTCATTCCATAATTTTTTTCCAGCCCAAGAATTTGTTGTTCTCTTTAAAGAATCGTTTAAAGTATTAAAATCGTAATAATCTGAAACCACTTCATATCTATATGGTTTTGCTGCCGTATGACTATTGGTTCCAATTAAGTTTAATGAGCGATCAAATCTTGAATAATTCTCATGACTAAATGGAATATTTATCTGACTTTTATATGCGTTACCTTTATAAGGTTTGGTTGCTTTTTTTACACTATCAAATTCTTGTTTTGCTTTTTGCTCTAAAATAGTTAACTGATTTAATTCTTTTTCTTTTTTTTCTTCAGGCGAAAGATTTTCGATTGAATTAATAGCCTGAGATTGATCTTGAAGCGGAATTAATAATTTAACTGAAAATTGTTTGTATGATGCATTACCGTTATAAGTAGCGGGTTCAATTTTTGGAAATTCTGAAAACACGCGTTTAACTTCGTCTTTTAAACTATTATAAGCAGCATCTACATAAATCACATTAAAAGCACCTTCTTTATCTACTTCAAACATAATATTTAAAGCACCTTTATAATTAAGATCTGCAATTTCTTGAGGAACTTTAAAAGAGGTAAACAAAGCACTATATACTTTATTATTAAAACAGGTTTTTAATTCTTGATCTGCTTTCTCTTTACAATCCTCAAATTTTGGATAAACTTCGTAGTAAGAATCGTTTTGACTAAACAAAACTGAAGAAAACATAAAAACAATGAGATATAAATACTGTTTCATAACATCTTTTAATTAATTCCGAAATATAATACTTTTAAATAAACCTATAACTAAAAAAAGCTGTTACTAATAAGTAACAGCTAGATTCCCTAAGCGTTAAATTTTATTTATTGTACATCAAAAATAATAGGCAAAGTATATAAAACTTCTACTGCTTTACCATTTTGAATTCCTGGTTTCATGTTTGGAATTTTTGTGGTTAATCGAGCTGCTTCGTTTTCTAATGCTTTATTTGGCGCTCTAGAATTAACTAATTGGATTTCTCCATTTTTTAAAATCTTAAATTGAATATAGATTTTTTGTCTTCCTTCTAAACCTTCTTCTGCAGCTATATCTGTATCAAACCTTTTTTGAACCAATTTGGTTAGTTTACCCGACATACATTTTACACGTTGCTTGTTGTTTTTTGCACTTTCACAACCAGGATAAACCGGAACGTTTTCAACAAAATTTACTGGAATTGCAATATCTAGAACTTTGTCTACACCTAAAGACTCTTCATCTATTGGTGATGTTTTTGTTCCTTCTTCTACCTCAGTAAATAACTCATCTACCAATTTTGTAGTTTCATCTACATCTGGTGTATCATTATCAACAATTTCAGGTTCTATTAAAACGGTTGGTTTTACTTTTCTAGGTTCGTTTACTGCAACTTCTTTAATAACAGTAAATCTATTATCTACGTACATAACTTCGTCTGAACAATCTGTTGTTGCTAGTTCTTGCTGTGGAATATAATGCTCGAAATTATATTCTAAAGCAATATACGCACTCAATAAGCAAAGGATTAAACCTACCTGAAAGTATAGCGTAGAGTTTTTTTGTAAATTTGCATCATGCTTTCCTGATTTCTTTGAATCAGTTAGATGACTGTTTTGATCATGTTTTTGATTTTTCATGTTTTTATAGTTTTACTTAAACACTAAAAATTAAAAGAGCAAATTTACAATTAAGCGTTTGGCTTAGGAATTAAACATTAATTGGCATTTGCAAATCTCATAATTATTTAATGTTTAAAAGGTTAATGTCATGGAAGAAATATCAAGAAGCATACCAAAAAAAAATCCCGTTACAAATTGTAACGGGATTTTATAGTTTATAAAGATTATTTTATTACTCTACTTGGAATCTAATTGGAAAACCAAAAGGAACCTTTACAGCTTTACCTCTTTGTTTACCTGGTTTCATTTTAGGCAATAAATTAACAACGCGTTGTGCTTCCTTTTCTAAAGCTGGATGCGGTGCTCTTGCTCTTACGTTTGTAACATTTCCTTGCTTATCTACAACAAAACTCATACTAACTCTAAGCACACCTTCTAAATCATTATCGGCTGCAATTTCTGTATTAAATTTCTTAACAACAAATTTTTGAATTTTATCAGACATACATTTTCTACGTGCATCATTATTTTTTTCTCCTTCACAACCTGGAAAAACTGGTACGTTTTCAATAATAGCAAAAGGTACAGAGATATCTTCTTCTACTTCTTCTACTTCTACTTCTTCAACCTCAACAATTTCTTCTTCTTGAGATGTTTCTGTAGATTCAATTACAGTTTCTTCTACTTCTTCCTCATCTTCAACTACCTCAATAACTTCTGGAGCTGCTGGTGGTGGCGGTGGTGGCGGTGGTGTATTTAATATTTCAGTGATTGGAATTTCTTCATCATCTAAATCTCCTAGATCTAATTGTCCAATATCAATAGCTTCTTTATCATAAGTCTTATAATTAATTCCTAGATAAGATATTGCTAACATTAATGCTAAACCTACTGCTAAGTATAAAGAACTGTTACGTCCTGGGTTTGCATTGGGATTTTTTTTAGGCTCCATAATTGTAATTGTTTTTAAACCGAATGCTAAAATAACTATTTATTTCTCAAAAAAACAAGGTTAGTTAAACATTTAACGGTCATTAAAAGTAAACTTTAATAATATTACTGCTAAAATTGTACCAAAAGTGTTGGCTAACACATCTAATATATCTGCTTGTCTATGATTTGTTAATGTATATTGAAGGTATTCTATAAAAATCCCAAATAAGACTGCTAAGCAAAACACAGTAATCAAACTTTTAAGTTTTGTAAAGTTAAACGTAAATTTAAACGATAAAAACCAAGCAATTGTAAAAACAAAATAAGCCAAAGCGTGTAATATCTTATCGCTTTGGCTAGGTAATTCTATTGTAATTGGTGATTGTTTTAAGCAATAATAAGTAAGAATACACGTGTAAACTAAACTTAATACTATTGCTTTTTTTTTATGCGCCAATAAGTGCTTTATAATCATCTGCAGATAATAAGTCGTCTAATTGAGATGCGTCTGAAAACTTCACTTTTACCATCCAACCATCGCCGTAAGGATCTGTGTTTACTTTTTCTGGTTCGTCTTCTAAAGATTCGTTAAACGCAACAATTTCACCTGAAACAGGTAAAAACAAATCTGAAACTGTCTTTACAGCTTCTACAGTTCCAAAAACTTCTTCAATCTCTAAAGTTTCATCTAAAGTTTCTACTTCTACATATACAATATCTCCTAGTTCACTTTGCGCAAAATCTGTAATTCCTACAGTAATCGTATCTCCGTCTACTTTAATCCACTCGTGATCTTTAGTGTATTTTAATTCTGATGGTATGTTCATTTTATTCTTGTGTTATTATTTTACAAAAGTATTTAATTGGTTGTAATAATTTAAAGGTAAATAGATTTAATTTCCAAAATTATATCTTATGGTTAATCCTGATCGAATTGTTGTTTGCGGAAATGCAGTAGAAATAGCATATTCTGAGAATGTATAATCAAAATAGAATATTCCAGTAAGGTTTTTACTAAACGCATAATCTGCATTAAATCTTCCGCCCCATATGGTTTGTCCGTTTGTAATTTGGTTATTATCAAAATCTAAATAACGTACAATCGTTTTATTATTTCTTACAGAAATATCTGCTTTTAAGTTTAAATCGCTTACAATTTTCTTTTTAGGACCAGCTAATTTAGATTTAATAGTTACATCTTTAATTCTATAACCTAAACCTACTATATATTCGTTCCCGTTTATTTCTGTTAATAAATTATTATCAAAACTAAGAGACAGAAGTCTGTCTTTTTTAAGCTCCATAAGAATTTTAACGGAATTTTTCATTTCAAAATCAATACGAATTAATGGTGTGAATAATTCCGCAATTGTAACGTTTCCAAAAAGTGTTTCATTTTTAAAATTACCAGATTGGTCTATATCTTCTCTAGGTTGTGATTCGTAATCGACACCATAATCTATTCCATCATAAGTAAGATTATTTCTAAACTGACTTATTGTGTAAGTAGATCTATAACCATGAGTTAATGAAAAACGTTTAAAACGTTTATTAAACCATTTAAGCTTCATTAAACCAGAATATTTAATATCCCAGTTTGGTAATGGCATATTTTTAAAAGCTTCTAACGATGTTTTATTAGCATTTTGACCAGAATATGCACTTGTAAATGCTGGTAATAATACTGCTTGGCTATTTTTACCAAAACCTTTAGGATAACCTTCTGCATCTAAATTATTAGGATCTGAAATATCTATACCTCTCTGTGTTGCTAAACGATTTGCGATAACTAATCTATTTGCTCTAAAATCTTGAAATGCTTGAGAACCATTCTCATCACTAGTTCCAAATGCAGTTGGAAGTGTAAACGTTGAAATTGAATAGTTTCCAAAAATGTTAGGTGTTAAAGATTGGTATTCTAAAGAACCATCGTTTTCTAAGTCTTTAACAATATAGTTTTCTGAAAAGTTTTTAGCATATGTTCTGTTACCTATAATATCAATTTTAAAATCTTTAAAAGGTTCTAAACTTGCTGCAATATCTAATTGTCTAGTTTGATTTACGGTATATTGCTGATTAAATTCCGGGAATTGAGTTAACCATCCATTTCTAGCAGCTAGATTTCTAACATCGCTTTGGCTACCAAATGTATATCCAATAGTAGGTTTTAATGTTCCTATAAAACCAGGTGTATTAAGATATCCTGGTAAATAAGTTCCATTATTTTGAGAATAATTAACCTGAATTCTTTTTACACTAGTTAATAAGCCAATACCAAAGTTACCTAATTTTGAACCTTTCTGTTTCTTTTTCGCTTTTGGAGATTTAGATTCTGCTTTAGAATTTGGATCGTTAGGCGAAGGAATTGACATTGCTTTTGGTGCTGGTGTTTTTCCAGTACTTTTTGTAATTCTTGCTTTTTTAATGCCTAGATACTTGTATAACTTATTCATATCTAAAGAAGAATTAATGTTATGTGTACTTCCATTAGAAATTGAATTTCCTAAATCATAAGATTTGCCATCACTACCAGTAATATCTCCAAATAAATCTGATCCTTTTTGCCACTGGAAAGTTCCTTGGTAACTGTAAGTTGCTTTTAAAAAGTTAAAGGTTGGAATTTTATGTATTGGGATTTCGTAGTTAACACCTAATGTTTGAGTTTGAAAATTAGGATCACCAAAATCGAATAAACCATCCCAAATACCTAGAGTAGGATCTTGTTCTCCACTAATTAAACCTTCTTTAAAATAGTTTCTTACAATATTATTGTTGGCTGCAGAAAAGTTTAAACTTAACGCTTTAGTTAAACTCCAATTTAAATTATATTGAAAATCAAACGTGTAATTTCTTCTAAATAATTCTTCTAATTGGATGTTACCAGCACCTAATTCTAAATCTCTAAATTTCTGCCTATTAAATTGCCTATTAACATCTGAATTTACAGAAAAACTAGTAGGTAAAGGATTAAAGTTAAACTCTTTTAACAGTTTCCAATACTTACCTGTAAATAATGAATCATTCTTTTTAAAAGGTTCTATTGAAACTGGCTCAAAATTATAAGCATAATTTACACCAGTTCTTAACTGTTTATTTTCAGCATTTTGAATTTCAAAATCTCTATGAATTTCTTTGTTATAAGAATAGTTAAACGTTAAGTTTTCTACATCATAAAAACGCGGTTTAGATTCTCCTGTTCTATTCTTTTTAACACCAATAAAATTAATACTTTGTCTTTTAGTAAAGTCTTCGGATTGCTCTCTAATCTGTTCACGTTCTTCTGAAGATTGAGCGTTATCTATTCGTGTTTGCAAAGGGATGTCTTTAAATTGCTGGTCGTATTCTGGTGTAATTAACTCTACACCTTGCCCATAATTAAAAGGTACTTGTAATCCCCATTTTTTTGGTAACAGTTGACCTAGATTAACATTTGTAACAACATCATATTGTTTTATATCTTCTCTACTACGCTCGTTTGGACCTTGATCTATAGCTCCAAATCCAGCTGTACTCATTCTTCCAGAAGCACTAACATTAGCAAAGTCTGCAAAATTAGTATCCATGCTTAATATAGCTGCCCAACCACCTTTATTATCCATATCGGCTAGACGTAATTCATTAAACCAAGCTTCTCCACAAATTTCACCAGAAGCTGCATTTTTAACACCAACCATTAAATTTCTTATAGCACCAAAATTTGGATTACCTTTAATAGCAACTCTGTGTCGACCTAACGTGTAATTATCGAATTCATTACCTGTAATAGCTACTGGAACATTGTTTACGACATCATAAAAAACAGCATCTAAACTAGAGTTACCAATAGATAATGTTTTAATCTGCTCTAAAACAGATAATGGTAAATTAATCTCATTAACACCAGGCCAATAATCTTCTGCAGTTCCTATTCCTTGACTTACTTGTAATGGTAATTCAATTTGATAATAATTATCATTTAAATCATTCCCTAATCGAATAAACCCAACCATTTCACCATTACCTAAAGTTGTTTGCTGTTCAACAGAATTGGCATGCATAAACATACGCACCTTTTTATATTGACGCATATCTACATCTAAATTTTTGTAAACTCCTCTAGCATCTTCAGGATCTAAACCACAAACATTTACGACTAAGGCTTGCTCATCTTGATCAATAATAGTGTTATTATTATTTAATTGCTCTGGTACAACACCAGGAGGCGATAAATAATCGCCATTATTAATTTGATTACTAACTACACCAATACTAAAATCTGCATCTGGCAGTGTATTACTTGCGTTTAACGGTAGGTTATAACGTCTCCAATCACTTCTAACTAAATCTAATGTACCAAAACGCAATGTTGTCTGTTCTGTAAAATCTGTCATTACTAATCTAGCAAAACGTATTGACCTAAGATCTGAAATACCGTTAACAGATTCTACATGGTCTCCTTGAACAGGTATTCTAAATTGATACCATGTTATGGTTGGATTTGTTCCATCTGGAGTAAATCTTGTTTTTGATTTAGAATCTACAATAAAAGGATTTGTATCTGGGTTTAATTCTGAAGGTGTTATGTTTATTTTATATTGAAAATAACTATCAATAGTATTCATGGTATTATCACGATTTACATCTTCAACATCTGGCTGTGCTGTAGAACCTCTATTGGTATCGCTAAATGTATCTGGAGAATTACCATCTACTCCATTATATTTTTTATAGCGTTCTAAAACATCTCCTTCTGTATTTAAATAATATGTGTAATTATCTGCTGCGGGATCGTCTCCTGCAAAACCAGCAGGGAAATTTGATTTCTCTTCACCATCATCATATCCATCAAAACCAACATCTTGATTTGTTCTTTGATCTCCTGTTGTATCAAATGCATAAATTAGAGATTGATTTTGTGGTACTACAGTACCAAAATCTGTTTGAGGTAATAGTGATATATTTCCATCATCTGGTAACCCATTTTCAAATTGCTTTCTACCATCTTTAAGTACATCTTCCGAAATATTCCCTAAATGAATCATTAATTCTCCACCTAAACTAGTTGGATTTTCTAAAAATGGATCTTGCAACCAAAATTCTATGTATTCTACATTAGCTTGTTCAAAATCTGATGATGTAATTTGTCTTGTAATTCCAGCCCAACTATTATTTGGATTATCTAGAATTCCATCTTCTGCACCAGGCTCAAAATTATATGGACCACGTTCTTCTGGGTAATACGTTAAATCTAATGTATTTACAACTGCTGTTTGTCCTTGTGCAACTTGTTGTGTTGTTATTTCATCTAAAAAAGCTCTACTTGTAAATGGTCCCGAAACATCTTCATCTGAAATCCCACTTGGTCTATTTCCAGAATAGAAAATTTGATCAATGCTATACCAGTTTAATAAGGCTCTACCATAACCATTTTCAATTCCAGAATCATCAAAAACAGTTGTTCCATTTAAGTTTAGCGGTCTACTTGACAAACTCCAAGACAATGGTGCTTTTAAGTCTATTCCAGATTGAGAGCCTTCAAAATCATCTATATATGAGGTGATTTCTCCTCCAAAATCTGTCCCTTTAGGAGCGCCTGGTAATAAGTAAGCAAACTCACCCCTAACAGATAAATTAGAAGGAGCATCTGTATCTACGTTAGGTAATTTATTGGCTAAACGCGTAAAGAAAGGTACTTCTGTTGAATAGTTTCCATTAAACCCTAAAATTGTATTATTTATAGGTTCTGTGTTATAATTAGCTTTTTGTGTAATTGGTCTTTCGTTAAGATTAACAAAAGTTGCACCTAATAAAAAATTCTCGTTAAATTGATGTTCTACATTTATTCCAGTAAAACGTTTTGTTTGCTGTCCAAAAATAGAATTATTCTCTGTTGAAACTTCTATTGGTGTGTTAGATGCTTTTAAGGCTGGATCAATAATATTAACCCGACCTAATTGATAATTTACCGTATAATCTACACCTTCTACTAAAACACGTCCACCAGCAGTTACTTTTACAGAACCTCTAGGGACATTAAAACTTCCTATTGGTATTCCATCTCCTGCCTCAGACTTATACTTTCCTTTTAACAAAAATTTATTTTTCTCGGCTTGATCTAGCGCTGCAGTTTTTGTACTCTTGTAAAGCACATCATAAACATACTTAGATTGGTTTTGGTTAAAGTTATTGGTTTCGTAATCTATATCGTTATCTGAAGGAATTCCATCATCGTCCAAAATATCAAATAAGTACTTTCCAAAAGGTTCTGCTTTGGTAAACACAATTTTACCATTTTGAGGAATTACAGTTAATCCTGGCACAAAATCGAAGAATCCATCTCCATTAGTTTGTGGATCGTTATTAAAGTTTAACCTATCGAAATTAAATAATTTTAAAAGGGTTAACTCATCTATAACAACATCATCCGATGTGTTCCCAGGTGTATTGTTAATATCGAACAACGGAAATGTAGTTCCTGAAACGGGTTTAATATAATTTAATGCAGCCGCTTCATTATAAAAGATATTAAGTCTGAAATCATCTGAAGATAACTGGTATGCACCTGTATCGTAAATATTTTTCATCATTAAGTCCCAAACACGATTGTCTGCATTTGTAATACTACTCTTTAGCATTTTTACAACTAATGCATTATTTGTTACTGTAGTTACTTGACCTTGTGGGTTAGTTTCTACATCTGTAGCATTTAAACCATCATTTGCAAATTCTCCAACTTGATATACTGTACCTCCAACTGTATATTGAAAAGCTACTGCTAAAACTTCGTCGTTATTTAAACGTTGGTTTAACGAAATATATCCTAATTGTGTATTTAAAATATAATCTTGATTTTGCTCTAATTGTCTAGCATTTTCTAATTTGGCATAATCTACACCTTCATTAGCCGAATAATTAAATCCATTATCTGCTGTTGCTATTTCACGTATATTACTATTTAATTGAGATCCTGCACCACCAATATTTGTAGGATCTAAACGGTTATTTGAATTGTTAGGGTAAGCTCCTGGACCTGAATTTAAACCTACTGTTGTGTTTTCAATTTTATCTGTCTCTGCTAAATCTTGTAAAGCTACAAGGTTTCTTACATTCTCTGTTCTATTTGTTCTGTTAGTTACCCAAACTTCTGCTCTTGTAATTTGAACATTGGTATTTATAAATGGATAATTAGCAAGTGCTTTATCGTAGTTATCTCTAAAATATTGCGCTAAGTAATAATGTCTATTTTCATCGTAATCTCTTGCAAAAAACTCAAACTCATCTACTGTTCCGCCACCTTGTGCCGTTACCGTTCTAGAATCTGAACGTTGCTCAGAAAACACTCCTGTAATACGTGTTTTACCAAATTGCAATTCTGCTTTAACACCAAATAAACTTTGTGCTCCTGTAATTAGAGATGTGTTTAATGGCATACTTACATTACCAACTTCTAATTTTTGAAGTATAGAATCTTCTCCTCCACCAAGCGTTGGATTATATTCTAACTTAATTAAATTTTGAAAATCGAAGGTTGATTGCGTATCATAATTAGCATTAACTTGCAATCTAGTACCTACTTTACCTAAAAGACTTAAACTTATACGTTGATCGAAATCAAATGTGAAATTACTTCTATTTTGCGGTGAAAATGATGGGTTATCTTGTTTGGTAAATAAAACACCTAAATCAATTTCTACAGAACCTTGAGGAATAAATTCTATTGTATCGCCTCCAAATATGGTCTCGAACAAACCTGACTTGACATAAAACTCTGGTAAAAGATTCTTTTGTTTTTCTTTGGCTTCATCAGTTTTACCTTCAAAAGTTTCAATTTTCTCTTTATAATAACTTTTAAGATTTTCTTTGTCTACTAATTCTTGAAACTCTTTAGGTGTTAATATTATAGGATAATTAATATTAAAATTTCCTAAAGTTTCAGAATAAATATATCGATCTGTTGTTGGATCATATTCGTATTTGGTTACAATACTATCTGGGTTTGGCAGACTTAGATCCGCAAAACTATAGGTTGTTTTAGTAGAATCTTGAACCGTTCCTGGCGTTTCTTGAGCACTTAAAGTCGTGAAACACAAAAGTGCTATAATAATGAAACTTAAGAATTGAATTCTTGTATTTGAATGAGCTTGGATGGACTTCAAAATAATTATAAGTTTTTTAAAGCTAATTTTATTAGCGTTTCAACTGTTGCCTCAGACTCTGAAGCAGCAATTTTATCGAGTACTTTTTCTGATTGTTTCTTATTAAAACCTAATACTTCTAATGCAGATAACGCTTCATCTTTATTCGTATTGCGTTCTTTAACAGAAACTTCGTCTAAATCGTAAATTTTAAGAACTTTATCTTTTAAATCAATAATTACACGTTGCGCTGTTTTTATTCCTATTCCTTTTATAGACTGGATTAATGCTACATCTTCAGCTGCAATTCCTTCTCTTACTTGTTTTGATGTTAAAGAAGACAACATGGTTCGAGCTGTATTTGCACCAATTCCTGAAACCGAGATTAATAACCTAAACATCTCTCTTTCTGCAATTGAAGAAAATCCGTATAATGTTTGTGCATCTTCTCTAACTTGTAAATGCGTATATAATTTAATAGATTCTTGATCTGGAATACTTGAATACGTATTTAAAGATACGTTAACAAAATAGCCTACACCATTGCAATCTATAACCACATGTGTTGGGTTTTTTTCTACTAATTTACCTTGTAAATGCGTTATCATTCTTAATTTTTATAAGGTTATAAAACTACATTATTTTTTTGACTTTGAATTATGAGCAAATTCTATAATAAAATTAGTTAAATCTGATTCATTTTTATTTCTTGCTCATTACGCCATTTTTCCTTTTGTTGTGCATCTACAACTGCAATTGCCGTCATATTTACCATTTCGTCTACACTGGCATCTAATTGTAGAATATGAACAGGTTTTTTCATTCCCATCATAATTGGTCCAATTGATTCTGCTTTATTTAATTCTTTTAAAAGCTTGTAAGTTATGTTTGCAGAATCTAGGTTAGGAAACACTAAAGTATTTACCTTTCTACCTGCTAATTTAGAAAACGGAAACACATCTTGTAGCATTTCACTGTTTAAAGCAAAATCTGTTTGTACTTCTCCATCAACAATTAAATCCGGATAATTTTTATGTAAATAAGCGACAGCATCGTTAACTTTAGTAGCTTGTTCATGTTTAGAAGATCCAAAATTTGAGTAAGACGTCATTGCCATAACAGGTTCTACGCCAAACATTTTTACAATTTTAGAAGTCATAACCGCAATTCTAGATAGTTCTCTAGAGCTTGGGTTAATATTTATAGATGTATCACTTAAAAACAAAGGACCACGCTCGGTCATCATTACATTTGTTGTGGCTACTCTAGAAGCTCCTGGTGCCATACCAATAACCTCTAAAATTGGTTTTACAACCATTGGATAACTTTGAGAATATCCGGAAATTAAAGCATCTGCATCTCCAGAATTCACCATCATAGCTGCAAAATAATTTCTTTCTCTCATACGTTTTTGAGCAGAAAATAAGCTAATTCCTTTGCGACTTCTTTGCTTCCAATATTCTTGAGCATAACGTTCTAAACGTTCCGCTTCTTCATCAGATTTTGGATCAATAATTAGAACATCTGCGTCAAATTCTATTTCTTCTTTTAATTGCTCGATTACATCACGTCTTCCTAAAAGAATAGGTATTGCGATTCCTTCTTCATAAGCAATTTGTGCTGCTTTTAGCACATCTAAATGATCTGCTTCAGTATAAATAACACGCTTTGGATCTAATTTAGCTCTGTTTAATAATAAACGAACCAACTTATTATCCGACCCTAAACGTTTTAATAAATCTTCTTTATATTTTTCGTAATCTAAAATTGGCTCTTTAGCCACACCACTTTCATGAGCAGCTTTTGCTACTGCAGGAGGCAATTCTGCAATTAATCTTGGGTCAAAAGGTTTTGGAATAATATAATCTTTTCCAAAGGTTAATCTTGTTTCGCCGTAAGCAATATTAACTTGTTCTGGAACTGGCTCTTTAGCAAGATTAGCTAAAGCTTTAACTGCTGCCATTTTCATTTCCTCATTAATCTTTGTTGCTCTAACATCTAAAGCACCACGAAAAATAAATGGAAATCCTAATACATTATTTACTTGGTTAGGATTATCGCTACGTCCTGTAGCCATAATAATATCTTCTCTTGCTGAAATAGCAATCTCGTAATCTACTTCTGGTGTTGGATTTGCTAATGCAAAAACAACAGGATTATTAGCCATAGATTGTAACATTTCTGCAGTTACAATATTTCCTACAGATAATCCTAAAAACACATCTGCTCCAACCATAGCTTCTGCTAAAGAACTATAATGTTTGTCTGTTGCAAAATACTTTTGTCGCTCTGTTAAATCTGTTCTTCCCTTATGAAGTACACCATTTACATCAAACATAATTACGTTTGATGGTTTTACGCCTAATAACTCATATAAAGAAATACAAGCCATAGCTGCAGAACCTGCTCCAGAAACAACAACTTTAGTTTTAGAAATATCTTTTTCTGCAATTTCTAAAGCATTTAATAGTGCTGCTGAAGAAATTATTGCTGTTCCATGTTGATCGTCATGCATAACAGGAATATCTAATTCTTCCTTTAAACGACGTTCAATTTCAAAAGCTTCTGGTGCTTTAATATCTTCTAGATTAATCCCTCCAAAAGTTGGCGCTATATTTTTAACTGTGGCAATAAATTCCTCAATATTTTCTGTTCCAATTTCTATATCAAAAACATCAATATCTGCAAAAATTTTAAATAACAATGCTTTACCTTCCATGACTGGTTTAGAAGCTTCCGGACCTATATTTCCAAGCCCTAAAACAGCTGTACCATTAGTAATTACAGCAACTAAGTTACCTTTTGCTGTATACTTATAAACGTTTTCTACATCTTTAGCAATCTCTAAACAAGGTTCTGCTACACCAGGAGAATAGGCTAATGCTAAATCTCTTTGTGTAGCATATTTTTTTGTAGGAACTACTTTAATCTTTCCAGGAGTTGGTTTTGCGTGATAAACTAAGGCTTCTCTTCGTCTGCTTTGTTTACTCATAACTCTATATTTTATTCGCTTTCGCGGAAATTTAATTTATAATATTGACTTACAAATGTAAGTGATTCTAAATTTGTTACATAGTAAAAACTTAATAATTGACACTGATTGGATCTCACTTCAAAAAATTAATATTACGTTGTAAACCAGCGAATTTTGTTCGTTTTACGGCAGACTTTTGGAATACTTTTTTGAATACATCTTCTGTGATTTCTTCCCAATCTTTTTTGGTGAAGTTTAATAGTTCAGGATTCGGGTTAAATAGTGGCTCATAATGTGGTTTAGAAAATTTATTCCATGGACACACATCTTGGCAAACATCGCATCCAAACATCCAATCTTCTAACTTACCTCTCATTTCTATAGGTAATTGATCTTTAAGTTCTATAGTAAAATACGAGATACATTTACTACCATCTACAACATATGGTTCTGTTATAGCTTCAGTTGGACAAGCATCTATACAAGCTGTACATGTCCCACAATGATCTGTTGTAGCATAATCGTATTCTAGCTCTAAGTCTATTATTAATTCGGCTATAAAATAGAAAGAGCCCACTTTTTGGGTGAGTAAGTTAGAATGTTTTCCAATCCAGCCTAATCCAGATTTTGCAGCCCAAGCTTTATCTAAAACTGGAGCAGAATCTACAAATGCTCTACCTGAAACATCACCAATTTCTGTTTCTATAAAATAATGAAGTTCTTTAAGTTTAGCTTTTATGACCTCATGATAATCTTTACCGTAGGCATATTTTGAAATTTTATAAGAGTCTTCAGTTTGAAATTCTGAAGGATAATAGTTTAATAATAGTGAAATTACACTTTTAGAATCAGGAACTAATTTGGTTGGATCTAATCGTTTATCAAAATGATTTTCCATGTAAGACATAGAACCTTGATTATTATTATTTAACCATCTTTCTAATCTTGGCGCTTCGATTTCAAGGAATTCTGCTTTACTAATTCCACAAGATAAAAAGCCTAGTCTTTTGGCTTCTTCTTTTATAAGTTTGGAATAGTTTTGTGCGTTATTCATTTTAAATTAACGATGACTAGTTCAATAAATATATGAAAGGTAATTCGGGTTACTTTGATGTTAATGAAATATGCTCTTTCTTGTTGAAATAAAAAAAACAACAATTCATTTACTTTGAACTAGTGCCTAACTATTAAAATAAACCGCCTTGAATTGGTCCTTTTACTTTTCCAAGATGTTTGTAGGCAAGTTCTGTAACCTCTCTTCCTCTTGGAGTTCTAACAATAAATCCTTGTTGGATTAGAAAGGGTTCATAAACTTCTTCTATGGTTTCGGAGCTTTCGCTAACTGCTGTAGCTATAGTAGAAACTCCAACTGGTCCACCTTTGAATTTATCGATTATAGTATTTAGAATTTTATTATCCATTTCATCCAATCCGTAAGCATCGACATTTAGTGCTCTTAAAGCAAATTTAGCAATTTCAATGTCAATTGACCCATTTCCCTTAATCTGAGCAAAATCTCTAACTCTACGCAATAATGCATTGGCTATTCTTGGTGTACCACGACTTCTACCTGCAATTTCTATAGCTGCTTCCATAGTAATTGCCATATTTAAAATAGCCGAACTACGCTGAACGATTGTAGTTAATAATTCTGTATTATAATATTGTAATCTACTTTGAATTCCAAAACGCGCACGCATTGGCGCAGTTAATAATCCTGAACGCGTGGTTGCTCCAACTAAAGTAAATGGGTTTAAGTTAATTTGAACTGTTCTTGCGTTTGGACCAGACTCAATCATTATATCGATTTTGAAGTCTTCCATTGCTGAATATAAATACTCTTCTACTATTGGACTTAATCGATGAATTTCATCAATAAAAAGCACATCTCTATCGTCTAGATTAGTTAATAAACCAGCTAAATCTCCTGGCTTATCTAAAACTGGACCAGATGTAATTTTTATGCCTACTTCTAACTCATTAGCTAAAATATTAGCTAGAGTAGTTTTTCCTAAACCTGGTGGACCATGAAATAAAGTATGATCTAAAGCTTCTTCTCTTTGATTTGCAGCTTGAACAAAAATTTGAAGATTCTCCAACACTTGATCCTGACCCGTAAAATCACTAAAAGATAAAGGTCGTAATTGCTTTTCTACATCAAATTCTTCTGGTGTAAAATTATCGTTGGTAGGATCTAAGTTTTCGTTCATGCTTTTATAATGCTATTGAAAGTATTCAACTTAAACAAATATAAACAAAAAGCCTTTCTAAAATTAGAAAGGCTTTGATATTGTTATAGTCTGATAAGATTAGTGTTGTAACTCTTCTTCACCTTCGTATAAAGGTTGTGTCTGAGGTACAAAATCAACATCGTGACCTGGTTTTGAATAATCGTAAGCCCAACGGTGAACTTCAGGGATTTCTCCTGGCCAGTTACCATGAACATGTTCTACTGGTGTAGTCCATTCCATAGTGTTTGAACGCCATGGGTTTTGTACAGCTTTCTTTCCGAAGAACATACTTGCGAAAAAGTTGTATAAGAATACCAGTTGAAAAACTCCACCTACTAAAGCAAATATTGTAATTACAACATTTACGTTTGCTAAATCATCGAATAATGGAAAGTTAGAGTTAGTATAATAACGTCTTGGTAATCCAGCCATTCCAATAAAGTGCATTGGGAAGAATACACCATAAGCACATACTGCTGTTACCCAGAAGTGAATGTATCCTAATTTCTTGTTTAACATACGTCCAAACATTTTAGGGAACCAGTGGTAAATACCAGCAAACATTCCGTAAAGTGCAGATATACCCATTACTAAATGGAAGTGAGCTACTACAAAATATGTATCGTGTACGTTAATATCTAAAGCAGAATCTCCTAGGATAATTCCTGTTAATCCTCCTGTTATGAATGTTGAAACTAATCCAATAGAGAACAACATAGCGGGATTCATTTGTAAATTACCTTTCCACAATGTGGTTATATAGTTGAAGGCTTTTACTGCTGAAGGTATTGCAATTAATAACGTTGTGAATGTAAATACAGACCCTAAGAAAGGATTCATTCCTGAAATAAACATGTGGTGACCCCAAACAATTGTAGATAAGAAAGCAATTGCTAAAATAGATGCTACCATGGCTCTGTAACCAAAAATTGGTTTACGTGAGTTAGTTGCAATAATTTCTGAAGTTATACCTAATGCAGGTAATAATACAATATATACTTCTGGATGACCTAAGAACCAAAATAAGTGTTCAAATAAAACTGGAGAACCACCTTGATAATGTAAAACTTCACCTTGAATAAATATATCTGATAAGAAGAATGAAGTTCCAAAACTTCTATCCATTATTAATAATAAAGCTGCAGATAATAAAACTGGGAATGAAATAACTCCAATAATTGCAGTTACAAAAAATGCCCATATAGTTAAAGGTAATCGTGTCATAGACATACCTTTTGTTCTTAAGTTTATTACTGTTACAACGTAATTAAGAGAACCTAATAATGATGAAGCAATAAATATAGCCATAGAAACTAACCATAAAGTCATTCCCATTCCAGATCCACCTTGTGCCATTGGTAAAGCACTTAATGGCGGATAAATTGTCCAACCTGCTGCTGCTGGTCCAGCTTCAACAAAGAAAGAAGACACCATAATTACAGATGAGATAAAGAATAACCAATAAGAAACCATGTTAAGGAAACCAGATGCCATATCTCGAGCACCAATTTGCAATGGAATTAATAAGTTACTAAAAGTACCTGATAAACCTGCTGTTAAAACAAAGAATACCATAATAGTTCCATGTATAGTTACTAATGCAAGATATATATCTGCATCCATAACACCTTCTGGAGCCCATTTTCCTAATAATGCTTTAAATAATACGTTTGGCTCTTCTGGCCATGCAATTTGCATACGCATCATTAAAGACATCATTACACCAATAACTCCCATAATAGTACCAGTAATTAGGTACTGCTTAGCAATCATTTTGTGATCTTGACTGAAAATGTACTTAGTAATGAAAGTCTCTTTATGGTGATGACCATGATCGTCGTGAGCGTGAGTATCTTCTACGTGTGCTGCCATAATCTTTTATATATAATCTTTTAATTTATCTAAATTAGTTTGCTGATACTAAAGAACCCTTAAATACTTTCTGAGTCTTTAACCATGCGTCGTATTCTTCTTGTGTTTCAACTATAATTTTCATTTGCATGTTATAGTGAGATTTTCCACAAATTTTGTTACATAATAATAAGTAATCAAACTCATAACTCTCAAGAGCATCTTCTCCTTTAGCTGTAAGTTCTTTACTTTTCTCAAGTCTAATATTGTTGATATTTGCAACTTTATCTTTCATCTCAGGAGTTTCCCTCATCTCAGCAGTCGTCTTTGTAGGCGTAAAACTAAATTGAGTTATCATTCCAGGAACACAATTCATTTGCGCTCTAAAGTGAGGCATATAAGCTGAATGTAATACATCTTGAGAACGCATTTTAAATAATACTGGCTTACCTACAGGTAAATGTAATTCAGTTGTAATGATGTCATCTTCTGCATTAGGATCAGATTCATCTAAACCTAAGATATTAGCACGATCGATATCTATTAATCTTACGTTAGCTTTACCTAAAGTATTGTCTGCACCACCATATCTAGCTTTCCAGTTAAATTGTTGTGCATATAATTCTACAACAATAGGATCATTACCTTTATCAGGGTTCATAATACTTGTCCAAGTAAATAACCCATTAATAATTAATCCGGCTAATACTATTACTGGAATAATTGTCCAAATGGCTTCTAATTTATTGTTATCTGCAAAGAATACAGCTTTCTTTCCTTTTTCACCTTTATATTTAAAAGCAAAATAATGAAGTAAAAACTGTGTTACAGTTTGTACAAAGAAAATAACAATCATAGAGATAATCATTAAATTATCTACATCAGGTCCATGCTCTGAAGCTGAATTAGACATTAATGGTAGATCTCCAAATTTCACAAAACAGATAATTGTAATTACATAAATGAAAGCTAAAAAGCCTAACATTAAGTAACCGTTAATTTTGTTATCTGAATCTGTTGCTACTTGTGTATCTGATTCTGAACTTCCGATTTGAGTCAAATCGTAAATCTTAACCATTTGCCAAATGGCAACAAGTATAAAAACTAAAACTAAAATTGATAATAAAGCAGTCATTGTTGTCTTTCTCTTTATTTATAATTAATAATGAAAATGTTCACTCTCTTTAACTAAAGGATTTCCTTTGGCTACAAGTGGAGCTTTCGATAATGCGTAAAATACTACAAAAATAAATAATCCAGCGAATAATAATATTCCACCAATTTCCGGATAACCAATAAACCATCTGTCTCCAACTGTTGCAGGCATAATCATGTTAAAGATATCTATATAATGTCCACCTAAAATTACTAAACCAGCCATTACAACAAACCATGATAATCGTTTGTAATCACTATTCATTAATAATAATAAAGGGAATAAGAAATTCATAACAATCATTCCAAAGAATGGTAATTTATAATCTTCAATACGTGTAATAAAATACGTTACTTCTTCTGGAATATTTGAATACCAAATTAACATAAATTGTGAGAACCATAAGTAAGTCCAAAATACAGAGATACCAAACATAAATTTAGCTAAATCATGAATATGACTATCATTTACTTGTGGTAATAAACCTTTAGATTTTAAGTATATAGTAATTAAAGCAATTACAGTAATCCCACTTACAAACATACTTGCAAAAACGTACCATCCAAATAATGTAGAGAACCAGTGAGGATCTACTGACATAATCCAATCCCAAGACATCATAGATTCCGTATAAATAAAGAATACTAAGAAACCAGCTGCAATACGAAATGATTTTTTATAATTACTTATATCACCTTTTTCAGCATCATCTTGAGCTAAAGAAAATTTACGAGCAAAGAATCTATATAAAGACCAACCTGCAATAAAAATTAATGCTCTACCTACAAACCAAAATTTATTCAACCAATCCGCTTTACCAGCAACTAATTTGTCATAATTCTCGTGTCCTTCAATGGTCATTCCTTCTCTCATCCAGATAAAGATATGATCTCCACCTACATAGGCAATTGCAACAACTATTAAAGCACCTGGTAATAAGTAATAAGTTATCGCCTCCATTACTCTAAATAATAATGGCGACCAACCTGCTTGAGCAGCAAATTGAATGGCATAGAATGCTAGTACTCCTAATGAAATCATCATAAAGAAAAAGGCAGCAACGTAAAGTGCCGACCAAGGTCTATTATGTAATTGGTGTAAAACATGTTCCGCGTGTTCGTCTTCGTGAGAAGCTGCATGTGCTTCATCTCCGTGAACCGAATTGATTTCATGAGTTTCAGATTTAGCTACTTCATGAGTATCACCGTGGTGAGAATCTTCATGAGATAACATTTCTTTAACTTCCTCAACAGTATCGTATTCGTGAGAATTCGAAAAACCTTTAAAAGTAAGAGCGACACCAATAATAATTAAAGCTGCAGCAAATATCTTTAGTCTTTTTGAAAATGTATACATATCTATAATATAAACTTTATCTAAATCTTATTTTGTTAAATCTGCTCTTAATTCCATAACGTATTGGGCAACTTGCCAACGTTCTTCTTCATTAAGTTGATTTGCATAAGAACCCATAGCATTCTTACCATAATAAATGGTGTGATAAACTGATCCAACAGTGATATCTCTATCTGCGTAATTAGGAACTCCTAATATTTTTTCTCTCTTAACTAATTTACCTTGACCCTTACCTTTATTCCCATGACAAATACCACAATAAATTTGATAAAGAGGCTCTGCTCTCTTAGCATCATAATTTGTTGAGTCAATAGGAGAAGTTAAGGTTTCTTTGGCTAATTGATAACCTTCGTTAGTATTTTCAATATCAAAAGGTGTATAACCTCTTGGTATTGTACCTTCTACAGGTAGTTGAGCTTCAACACCATTCGCAAAAGCATCTGATTCTTGGTAAGCTTCATATCCTATTGGAGCGTACATGTTTGGCATGTACTCATAATTAGGTCTAGAATTCTTTTGACAAGAAACGAAAGACATTGCAATTAATAGGATGACTGTTATATATTTTAAATTCTTCATGATATCTAATTAATGAGCTTTATCAATTAAATTAATTTCAACTGCTCCAGTACTTGCGATAAGATCTTCTAAAGCTTTAGCATCACCAGAAACAGGAATCTCCATTAAAAAATGATCATCTGTTGTTCTTGGGTCTGGGTTTTCAGCATCTTTAAAAGGCCACATACGACTTCTTAAATAAAACGTAATTACCATTAAGTGAGCTGCAAAAAATATAGTAAGCTCAAACATAATAGGTACAAAAGCTGGCATATTTTCTAAATAGCTAAAACTTGGTTTACCACCAATATCTTGAGGCCAATCTTCAATCATGATAAAATTCATCATTAAAGTGGCAACAGCTAAACCAACACATCCGTACATAAAAGCACAAATAGCTAATCTTGTAGGCGCTAATCCCATTGCTTTATCTAGTCCGTGAACTGGAAAAGGTGTGTAAATTTCTTCAATGTGATACTTAGCAGCTTTTACCTTTTTAACGGCAGCCATTAAGATATCATCATCGTTATAAATAGCGTGAATTACTTTTGAAGCTTCCATAGACTATTGTATCGTGTTTGAATTGTTAGCATTAGTTACGTTAGACGTTCTTGCATCAGCACCTGTTCCAACTAAACTTTCTCCAGAATCTCTTAAGTTCTTGTACATGTCTCCAGAAGACTTTAAAATAGTCTTAACCTCTGCCTGTGCAATTACAGGGAAAGTTCTAGAGTATAGTAAGAATAATACAAAGAAGAATCCTATTGTTCCAATAAATATTCCAATATCTACAAATGTAGGTGAAAACATTGTCCATGATGAAGGTAAGTAATCTCTGTGTAATGATGTTACAATAATTACAAAACGCTCAAACCACATTCCAATATTTACTACTATAGAAATAGCGAAAGAGAACATAATACTTGTACGTAATTTTTTGAACCACATAAACTGAGGTGAGAATACATTACAAGACATCATTGCCCAGTATGCCCAAGCATATGGTCCAGTTGCTCTGTTTAAGAAAGCATATTGCTCAAACTCCACTCCTGAATACCAAGCTACAAATAACTCAGTGATATAAGCTACACCAACTATAGAACCCGTTAACATGATAACTATGTTCATTAATTCAATATGTTGTACAGTAATATAGTCTTCCATATTACATACTTTACGCATAATAATAAGAAGTGTATTTACCATAGCAAACCCAGAGAAAATCGCACCAGCAACAAAGTATGGTGGAAAAATCGTGGTATGCCAACCTGGAATTACAGATGTTGCAAAATCAAAAGATACAATGGTGTGTACAGAAAGTACTAAAGGCGTAGCTAAACCAGCTAATACTAAAGATACTTCTTCAAAACGTTGCCAATCCTTTGCTCTACCAGTCCATCCAAAACTTAGTAAACTATAAATTTTCTTTTGGAAAGGTCTTACTGCTCTATCTCTAAGCATAGCAAAATCAGGTAATAAACCAGTCCACCAGAAAACTAATGATACAGATAAATACGTTGAAATTGCAAACACATCCCAAAGTAATGGTGAGTTAAAGTTAACCCATAAAGATCCAAATTGGTTTGGTATTGGTAATACCCAATAAGCTAACCAAGGTCTTCCCATGTGAATTACTGGAAATAATCCTGCTTGAACAACAGAGAAAATTGTCATGGCTTCCGCAGAACGGTTAATTGCCATACGCCATTTCTGACGGAATAATAATAGTACTGCCGAAATTAATGTTCCTGCATGACCAATACCAACCCACCAAACGAAGTTAGTAATATCCCAAGCCCAGTTAACTGTTCTGTTTAATCCCCAAGTACCAATACCTGTTGATATTGTATAAATCATACAACCTATTCCCCAAAGAAAAGCTACAAGTGCAATTGAAAAAACAATCCACCATTGCTTGTTTGCAAATCCTTCTACAGGTTTTGCAATATCCACAGTTACATCATGGTAAGACTTGTTACCAGTAACTAATGGTCTTCTAATAGGTGCTTCGTAATGAGACGCCATAATCCTATATTAATTATTACTTAGTTAATTATTTTATTTAATGTTTCTCACTTTAGTTTGGTACATAACATTAGGTTTTGTTCCAACACTTTCTAATAAGTGGTACATTCTATCATCAGTTGTTAAAGCAGCTACTTTACTGTCTTTATCGTTAATATCTCCAAACGTCATTGCACCATTGCTACATGCAGCAGAACAAGCTGTTTGGAATTCACCATCTTTAATTTCACGTCCATCACGTTTAGCATCAAGAATGGTTTTTTGTGTTTTTTGAATACACATAGAACATTTTTCCATAACACCACGAGAACGTACAACTACGTCTGGGTTTAATACCATACGACCTAAATCATTATTCATGTGGTAATCAAACTCATCGTTTTCAGCATATAAGAACCAGTTGAAACGACGTACTTTATATGGACAGTTGTTTGCACAATATCTAGTACCTACACAACGGTTATATGCCATATGGTTTTGACCTTGACGACCATGTGATGTTGCCGCAACTGGACATACTGTTTCACAAGGTGCATGGTTACAATGTTGACACATTACTGGTTGAAATGCTACCTGAGGATTATCTGCAGGATCTTCTAATTCACCAAATCCACCTAAAGAACCATTATCCCCAAATAAACCAGTAAACCCTTCTTTTTTAGCATCATCTTGAGCAAATGAATCTTCTGAAGAATAATAACGGTCTATACGTAACCAGTGCATATCACGACTTCTACGTATTTCTTCTTTACCAACTACAGGCACATTATTTTCTGCGTGACAAGCAATAACACAAGCACCACAACCTGTACAGGCATTAAGATCGATAGAAAGGTTAAAATGATGACCTATAGTTCTATCAAATTCATCCCATAAATCTACTTCAGGAGAAGTTACAGGAGTTTCTTGGTGATTTAAAGATACTATAGGAATTGCATTCCAATGTTTTTTATCTTTTGTATTAAATACTTCTAAAGTCGTTTCTTTAATAATATCACCACGACCCATTAATGTATTTTGTAACTGCAAACAAGCAAACTCGTGCATACCAGATGCTTTTTCTACTGTTACAGTTTGAACTGCATTAAAACCATCATATAAATTATATGCGTTTACACCAGTTTTCATTTCATCTTTAAGACCTGCTGTTCTACCATAACCAAATGATAAACCTACGGTTCCTCTCGCTTGACCAGGTTGAATAATAACAGGTACATTATTTAAAGTTTTGTTTCCAACCTTTAAATTAACATAACTACCATTTAAAGCACCTGTAGCATCATGATCGTTAACTAATTGCCAATTTTCAGCATCTGATTTAGAAACAGTTAAATAGTTATCCCAAGAAGCTCTAGATATTGGATCCGGAAATTCTTGCAACCATGGGTTATTAGCTTGTTGTCCATCACCCATACCTGTTTTAGTATAAAGTGTTAACTCTATACCTTTAGACTTAACTGAAGCAGCTAATTTACTAGCAGCGTTAGATGCAGGAGTTTCTAGGTTAGCAGCGTCTACTGTTGCAGTTTCTTCAACCACATCATTAGATTTTGCTACAAACACACCATCATGCAATGCTTGGTTAAAAGAGGTTCCATTTAAAATAGACTCTTTCCAAGTTGTTTTAATATAATCGTTTAAAGCCACATCATTAGATGTCCACTTTAATAATGATTCTTGAAATTGTTTTGTATTAAATAAAGGACGAATAGTAGGTTGCATTAATGCAAAATGACCCTTCTTTAATTCTACATCTCCCCAAGACTCTAAATAATGAGGTGCAGCAGCGATATATTGAGATACAGCAGCAGTTTCATCTTCTTTAGAAGTGAAATTAACTGATAATTTAACTTTCTTAAGTCCAGCAGCAAAATCTGAAGCATTTGCTAAAGTATACATAGGGTTTACACCACTCATGATAACTGCACCAACTTTACCAGCTTTCATATCGTTAATAAACGACTGAACCGAAGCATCATTACCTTGACGCGTCTTAATAACGTTCTTAGTATCGAAAGCTTTACTATTTAATTGCTCGTTAATTTCTAAAACAACTGTTTGAGCATTAACATCTTGTAAACCTGTTACAACAACACCATTACTACCAGCTTTATTTAATTCTAAAGCTGCAGCACTAACTGCTTTTTCAATATTAGCTGGTAAGTTTCCTGAAACAGGTCCTCCAACTATAAAACTATGTAATTTGGCTAAAGCTAATTTTTGTTCTGAAGGCTTTAATGGCACACGCTTATCAGCATTTGCACCAGCTAAAGACATATTCGATTCGAATTGAATATGACGAGACATTTTTCCTTTGGTAGGAATACGTCCTTTAGAATATCCAGAATCAAATCCTCCACCTTGCCAATCACCTAAGAAATCTGCGCCAACCGAAACTATTGTTTCAGCTTTAGAAAAATCATAATTAGCTAGAGCTCTCTCGTTATATTTAGCTTGAAAAGCATCTAAAGCTTTAGATTCTGAAACCGCATCGTAAGCAACGTGAACTGCATTACCATATTTAGCTTTAAATTCTGAAACTAATTTAGATACTGATGGACTAGCATACGTTTGTGTAAATAACACAATTTGTTTACCATCTGCTTGTACTTCATTTAATGTTTTAACAACATCTGCATCAAGTGTAGACCAAGAAATATCTTTCCCATCTTTTTTAGGACCTTGTACACGAGTAGAATCGTATAAGTCTAAAACAGAAGCATTAACTCTTGCATTAGCATTACCATTGGCAGATGCTAAAGTGTTGTTTTCAATTTTGATTGGACGACCTTCACGTGTTTTTACTAAAACACTAGCAAAATCAAATCCGTTAGCTATAGTTGTTGCATAATAATTTGCAACACCAGGTATAATACTATCTGGCTGAACTACGTAAGGAATAGATTTAATAACCGGTCCTTCACAAGCTGCTAAAGAAGCAGCTGCTGTACTAAAACCTACGTATTTTAAGAAATCTCTACGTGTAGTTGTAGAATCTTCCAATGTGTTTTTATCACCTAAAAACTCATCAGTTGGAATTTCGTTTACAAATTCGTTTTGTTTTAGCGCCTCAACAATAGAGCTATCTTCTTTTAGCTCCTCAACACTTGTCCAGTATTTCTTGTTTGATGACATATTTATTTAGTTATATAGTTGTTAGTTGATATTGATTAGTTACCTAAAACCTCAACTGTATATTATAATTAATTTATTAGTAATGACATTTACCACATTCTAACCCACCCATTTGTGCAGCAGTGAAGTTTTCAACTCCATACTTTTTCTTTAACTGCTCGTGAATTTTTGTATAGTAATTATTATCTTTTACCTTAACATTTGTTTCTCTATGACAATTAATACACCAACCCATTGTTAACGGCGAATGCTGAGACATAATTTCCATTTCTTCTACTGGACCATGACATGTTTGACATTCAACACCACCAACTACAACGTGTTGTGAGTGATTAAAGTAAGCGAAATCTGGTAGATTATGAATTCTAACCCATTTAACTGGCTTAGTTTTACCTGTATACTTTTGCTCTGCATCATCCCAACCTACTGCATCGTAAAGTTTTTTGATTTCAGAGTTATAATCAACACCATATTCAGATTGACCTTCGGCCTGAGTAGCATCAGCAACTTCTGAAATTGATTTATGACAATTCATACAAATATTTAACGAAGGAATACCCGAATGCTTACTTACTCTTGCAGAAGAGTGACAGTATTTACAATCTATACCATTATCTCCAGCATGAATTCTATGCGAATAATGAATTGGCTGTACTGGTTCGTAACCTTGATTTACTCCAACTTGAGATAAATAACCGTATACAAAATAAGCACTAGATAATAATAAGAATATTACCGTTACAATTACTAAGAATTGATTTTGAACAAAAGCTTTCCATAACGGTGTACGTTTTTCTGCAACTGGCACATCTAAACCTTTTTCTTCAGCAAAACGACGTAACGTTTTATTTACAACTACTAATGCAATTGCCAATAATGCAAATAATAATGCTAAAGCTCCTAAAATCAAAGTATTGTTAGAGCTCCCACTTTCAGGCTGAAGAGGAGAAACAACCAAACCGCCAGCTTCATTTGGGACTTTAACCTCTGCAGTATAAGCTAAGATATTATCAATATCTGCATTAGATAACTGAGGAAATGCTGTCATTGCAACACCATTATACTCTTTGTAGATTTTGTTAGCATAAGCATCGCCATCCTTAATCATTCCGGCGCTGTTCTTAATCCACTTATACAACCACTCTCTATCTAAGCCATCAGACTCTGCTAAACGCGCTTCTACATTCCTTAACGCAGGACCAGTCATCTTCTTGTCTAATTTATGACAAGCAGCACAGTTAGCATTAAATAAAGATTTTCCAGCAGCTGAATCACCATCTTGAGCAGATAATGATGTAGAAAAGGCTAGTAAAAAAACTAAGCTTAAACGGAAAAAGTTAAGACTCAATTTACGGCAAATTACCTGTTTCATATTATATATTGAATTTACTTCTAAACTTTGGTACGATTTTTTCATAATTAAATTTATAAAAATCTCGCTTTTTTATACTTTTACAAAAGTAATACTTAAAGTCGATTTTAGAAATGTTAGGGAACTCTTAATTTATAATTTAGAAAAATTCTAAATAAGATTATTGAGCTTTTCACGTTATAAAAGTTATTTTTGTTGTAAACTTAGACATATTCACACCTTATGAAACATTATATTTTAAAAGCATTTACTGTATTATTTATTGGATTTAGCTTACAAATGCAAGCACAAAACGGTGAATTGCAAATTGATAAAGACAAAAAGATTGATGCTTTATTGGAGCTTAAGAAAGAAGCTAACTTAGACGACACATCGTCAAAAAAATATAAAATTCAGATTTACTCTGGCTCAAGAAATGGTGCTGAGTCAAATGAGTCTAATTATAAACTTAAGTTTTCGAAATGGAAATCTTCGCATGTATACGAGACTCCAAATCACAAAATATGGATTGGAAATTTTAGAACGCGATTAGAAGCTGATCGTGCTTTAGTAGAAATAAAAAAAACATTTGAAAACGCTTTCATATTCAAACCAAAAAAGGAAAAGAAAGATTAACAATAAAAACATAATTAAAACAAAAAGAGCGACCAAATGGTCGCTCTTTTTATATCTATAAAGCAAAATTTACTTTAATTTTTTCTTTACTTCTACTTCATGGAATGCTTCAATTACATCGCCTTCTTGAATGTCGTTGTAATTTTTAATTTGCATACCACAATCGTATCCTTTAGAGACTTCTTTAACATCATCTTTAAATCGTTTAAGCGATGTTAATTCACCTGTATAAGCAACAACACCATCTCTAATAATTCTAATTTGAGAGTTTCTAAAGATTTTACCATTCATTACCATACAACCTGCAATACTTCCAACTTTAGATACTTTAAATATTTCTCTAATTTCTGCAGTACCAGTAATCTCTTCTTTAAGCTCCGGAGACAACATACCTTCCATAGCATCTTTAAGATCATTAATTGCATCGTATATAATTGAATAAGTACGGATATCTACTTCTTCTTGATCTGCAATCGTTCTTGCATTTCCAACAGGACGAACATTAAACCCAATAATAATAGCATCTGACGCAGTTGCTAGTAACACATCACTTTCTGTAATGGCACCAACACCTTTATGTAAGATATTAACTTGAATTTCTTCAGTAGATAATTTCTGGAAAGAATCTGTTAATGCTTCCACAGAACCATCCACATCTCCTTTAAGGATAATATTAAGTTCTTTAAATGTTCCTAAAGCAATACGACGACCAATTTCGGCTAACGTTAATGTTTTAGTTGTTCTTACATCTTGCTCACGTTGTAATTGCATACGTTTTGTTGCAATTTGTTTCGCTTCACGTTCGTCTGCAAAGACGTTAAACTTATCACCTGCTTGAGGTGCACCATCCAAACCTAAAATAGATACTGGAGTTGATGGACCTGCTTCTTCAACGTTATTACCACGTTCATCTTGCATTGCCTTAACCTTACCACTATTCTTACCTGCTAAGACATAATCTCCAACACGCAATGTTCCTGCTTGCACTAATATGGTAGATACATATCCACGACCTTTATCTAAGAATGCTTCTACTACTGTACCTACAGCTGGTTTATTTGGATTAGCTTTAAGTTCTAATAACTCAGCTTCTAATAATACTTTTTCTAATAATTCTTTTACTCCTGTTCCTACTTTTGCAGAAATATCATGAGATTGAATTTTTCCACCCCAATCTTCAACTAAAAGATTCATTTGAGCTAAACCTTCTTTAATTTTTTCAGGGTTAGCATGAGGTTTATCAATTTTATTAATTGCAAATACTATTGGAACTCCAGCAGCTTGTGCGTGAGATATTGCTTCTTTAGTTTGAGGCATTATATCATCATCGGCAGCTGCAACAATAATTGCAATATCTGTTACTTGAGCTCCACGAGCACGCATTGCTGTAAAGGCTTCGTGACCTGGTGTATCTAAGAAAGCGATTTTTTGACCATTTTCTAATTGAACTCCATAAGCACCAATATGCTGTGTGATTCCTCCTGATTCTCCTGCAATTACATTTTCTTGACGTATGTAATCTAAAAGAGATGTTTTACCATGATCCACATGTCCCATTACAGTAACAATAGGTGCACGTTCTATTAAATCTTCTGGCTTATCTACTACTTCAACAATTGACTCTTCAATATCTGCAGTAACAAATTCTAATTGGTAACCAAATTCTTCTGCTACAATAGTTAATGTTTCAGCATCTAAACGCTGATTCATTGTAACCATCATACCTAAAGACATACATGCAGAAATAATTTGAGTTACCCCAACATCCATCATAGTTGCCATTTCGCTTGCTGTAACAAACTCAGTAACTTTTAATGTTTTACTTTCTGCTGCTTCTATCTGTTGATCAATTTCAGATTGCTCTCTATGTTGATCTCTTTTATCTCTTCTGTACTTAGCACCTTTACCTTTACTAGATTTACCTTGCAGCTTCTCTAAGGTTTCACGTACTTGTCTTTGAACTTCTTCTTCAGTTGGCTCAGCTTTTACAATAGGTGTACGCTTACCAATTCCTTTTTTGCCTTTATAATTGCTATTAGTTCTTCCAACATTACCTCCTGTAGAAGGTTTCTCTCCTGGTTTAGAAATACGACGACGCTTACGCTTATTAGCACTGTTTCCAGCACCAGGCTTAGTATCCTCTTTTTTCTTTTTAGGCTTATTAAATTGAGATAAATCAATTTTTGCACCAGCAATTTTAGGCCCAGTAAGTTTTTGGTACTGAGTAGTTACTTTTTCATCACCTAGACCAACTTCTTTAGCTTCTTCCTCTTGCTCAGGCTTAACATCTGATGCTTTTGGCGCTTCTATAGTTGTTTCCAATTTTGGCGTTGTAGCTTCTTTTTTAGGCTCTACAGTTTTAGTTGAAGATTTCTTTGGCTTTTTGGTAATAGGTAACTCTACCTTATCAACTTGCTTAATCTTTAACTCCACTTTAGCTGTCTCAATTTTTTGAGGTTCTTCAGTTTTAGGGGTTTCTTTTGTAGGCACTTCTTTTGGAGCTTCTTCCTTCGCTGTAGCTTTTTTAGCATCTAAGTCTATTTTACCAACTTTCTTTGGTCCAGAGAGCGTTTTAGAAGCTTTAACCACTTCTTCTTGCTCTCTTTTTCTAGCCTCTTCTGCTTGTTGCTTAGCTTCAAGTTCTTTTTCACGCTTTACACGTAAATCTTCTTTCTCCTTAAGCTTAGCTTCGCTTACTTCTTTTGACTTTACCTTTTTACTTGCATCAGTCTCGAACTGGTCTGAAAGAACCTTGTAAGTTTCCTCAGAAATTTTTGTAGTAGGACGCTTCTCTATTTCGACACCTTTGGAATCTAAAAATTCCACAGCACGATCTAGAGAGATGTTAAGCTCACGTAATACCTTATTTAATCTAATTGTTTCAGCCATAAATTGCCTTTACTCTTTATTTAAGTCAAAAATATCTTATTATTAGTCTTCAAATTCTTCTTTAAGAATTCTAATAACATCTATAATTGTTTCTTCTTCTAAATCTGTACGTTTCACAAGATCTTTTACGTCTTGTTCTAAAATACTTTTTGCAGTATCTAACCCTGCTTTGCTAAACTCAGCAATAACCCATGCCTCGATTTCGTCAGAGAATTCACGTAATTCTACATCTTCTTCTGCTCCTTCTCTAAACACATCTATTTCGTAACCAGTTAATTGTCCTGCTAAACGAATATTATGTCCACCACGTCCAATTGCCTTACTTACTTCTTCTGGCTTTAATATTGCCTCAGCACGCTTGTTTTCTTCATCGATTTTAATTGATGTAACTCTTGCTGGACTTAAAGCACGCGTAATATATAAATTTAAATTACTAGTATAATTAATTACGTCAATATTTTCGTTTCCTAATTCACGAACTATACCATGAATTCTAGATCCTTTCATACCAACACAAGCTCCAACAGGATCGATTCTATCATCGTAAGAATCTACTGCTACTTTTGCTTTTTCACCTGGAATTCTAACCACATTTTTAATAGTAATTAAACCATCAAACACTTCTGGAATTTCAGCTTCAAATAATTTTTCTAAAAAGACAGGTGATGTACGAGACATGATAATTGTAGGTTTGTTTCCTTTTAAATCTACACTATCAATTACACCTCTTACATTATCTCCTTTTCTAAAGAAATCTGAAGGTATTTGCTTATCTTTTGGTAAGATAATTTCATTACCTTCATCATCTAATAAAATAACAGCTTTGTGACGAATATGATGTACTTCGGCTGTATATAAATCTCCTACTAAATCTTTAAATTGCTTATAAAGATTAGTATTATCATGTTCATGAATTTTAGAAATTAAATTTTGACGTAAAGCTAAAATAGCTCTTCTACCTAAATCTATTAATTTAACTTCTTGAGAAACGTCTTCACCAACTTCAAAATCTGGCTCAATTTTACGTGCAGCAGATAAAGTAATTTCTTTGTTTGGTTCCTCTACTTCACCATCTGCAACAACAACTCTATTTCTCCAAATTTCTAAATCTCCTTTATCTGGGTTAATAATGATATCAAAATTATCATCATCTCCAAATTTTTTCTTCAAAGCATTTCTAAAAACGTCTTCTAAAATAGACATTAACGTAACAAGATCAA
>Ga0105354_1000120_pt1 | contig 49564 bp, 40 predicted proteins | sample GOMGulsemesocosm_FD_83658 | JGI IMG/M metagenome (GOLD analysis project Ga0105354, IMG submission 83658) | Methane-oxidizing microbial communities from mesocosms in the Gulf of Mexico - GOM9B Gulf of Mexico | ecosystem: Environmental > Aquatic > Marine > Cold seeps | place: USA: Gulf of America...
ATCTTATTTTTGTTTGCAACTCAATAAATTCAATTTTTATATGTTAAAAGCTGGTGTTTTAGGAGCAGGTCATTTAGGAAAAATCCACCTGCGATTATTAAACGAATCAAGTAAGTACGAACTAATTGGTTTCTACGACCCTAACAAAGATAATGCACAAAAAATAGCCGCTGAATTTGGTTATAAAGCTTTTGACACCATTCAAGAATTGATCGACGCAGTTGATGTAGTTGACATTGTTACTCCTACACTTTCACACCATGATTGTGCGGTACAAGTAATCAAATCAAAAAAACATGTTTTTATTGAAAAGCCAATTTCAAATACAGTTCTAGAAGCTGAAGAGATTGTAAGCTTAGCAAAAGAAAACAATGTAAAAGGTCAAGTAGGACATGTGGAGCGTTTTAACCCTGCTTTTATTGCGGTTAAAAACAAAATAAAAAGCCCTATGTTTATTGAAACACACCGATTGGCTGAATTTAACCCTCGTGGTACTGATGTTCCTGTGGTATTAGATTTAATGATTCATGATATTGACGCTATTTTAAGCGTAGTACAATCCAAAGTAACTAATGTTTCTGCAAGTGGTGTTTCCGTAATTAGTGAAACACCTGATATTGCCAATGCACGTTTAGAATTTGAAAATGGATGTGTTGCTAATTTAACGTCTAGTAGAATTTCACTAAAAAATATGCGTAAATCACGCTTCTTTCAAAAAGACGCCTATATATCTGTCGATTTTTTAGATAAGAAATGTGAGGTTGTTAAAATGAAAGATGCTCCTGAAACTCCAGGAGATTTCGATATGATTTTACAAAATGCAGAAGGGGTTAAAAAACAAATCTATTTTGACAACCCAAATATAGATGTCAATAATGCAATATTGGATGAGTTAGAAACATTTGCTGATGCCATTACTCAAGATACTACACCAGTAGTTACCTTGGAAGATGGCACCGAAGCATTGCGTATTGCGCATCAAATAATTAACTGTTTCTAAATAATAAATTACTATTTCTATTAAGAAGTTTAAATCCGTGTACTTAAAAACAACTTTTAAACTCTATACATATAAACTTATAAACTCAAAAAAATGAAAAACGTAGCAGTAATTGGATCTGGAACAATGGGTAACGGTATTGCACATACTTTTGCACAAAGCGGATATAACGTTCAATTAATTGATATTTCTCAAGATGCTTTAGATAGAGGTATGGCTACCATAGCCAAAAATTTAGATCGTATGGTATCTAAAGAAAAAATTACCGAAGCAGATAAAACGGAGACTTTAGCAAACATCACAACCTACACTTCTATCAAAGAAGGTGTAGCGCAGTCAAATTTAGTTGTTGAAGCCGCTACAGAAAATCAAGATTTAAAATTAAAGATTTTTAAAGATTTAGATGCTCTTTGTCCTGAAGATACCATTTTAGCGACTAACACATCATCTATTTCCATTACTAAAATAGCCGCAGTTACTAAAAGACCAGAAATGGTTATTGGTATGCACTTTATGAACCCTGTACCAATTATGAAATTGGTAGAGATTATCCGTGGGTATAATACTTCTGACGAAGTTACAAATACCATTATGGATTTATCTAAAAAATTAGGTAAAGTGCCAACAGAGGTAAACGATTACCCTGGTTTTGTTGCCAACAGAATTTTAATGCCAATGATTAATGAGGCTATTGAGACGTTATACAATGGTGTTGCAGGAGTTGAAGAAATTGACACGGTTATGAAATTAGGTATGGCTCATCCAATGGGACCATTACAGTTAGCTGATTTTATTGGTTTAGATGTATGTTTATCGATCTTAAATGTAATGCACGACGGATTTAAAAATCCTAAATATGCACCATGCCCGTTATTAGTAAACATGGTAATGGCTGGGAAATTAGGAATAAAATCTAAAGAAGGATTTTACGACTACACTGAAAGTAGAAAGGCAGAAAAAGTAGCGAAAATGTTTGCTTAATAATATTGAATACTCAATTGGGCCTCACATATTTTCAAAAAATTTGTGAGGCCTTTTGGCTAATAAGCCTTCGATTAGATAAAAAACCATACATTTAAGTATTAATTGTTAATTTAACGTTACAATCGAAGTCGTTTATTAAGAGGGTAAAAAACTACTTATATAGTAAGCCCTTTTAAGGTTCTTGAGGAAGGTTTTTATAAATAAGTTCAATGAGCAAAAAAGTCAATCTAAATTATCAAATCCAAAACCTTTTAAAAACTCATTTAAAGTTTGATTACATAGGTTTAAAAAAAAATGAAGTACTCTTACAAGAAACACATAAATTATTAGGCGATAGGTTTTTTAAAATGATAATTTACATAAAAGAAAAAGTTGAAAAAGACAATATTGAATATCCAGCAAATTATTTTATGGGTGCTTGTAAAAAATCTTTAGAGAACCACAAAAACAATAATTAACCAGCATATTTTTAGAATATTATAAAATCAAAATGGCATCAGTACAACCTTTTAAAGCAGTAAGACCCACAAGAGATAAAGCTAATTTGGTAGTATCTCGCTCCTATCACATCTATGATAAGGAAGGATTAGAATTTCGTTTAAAGAATAATCCGTACTCCTTTTTACAAATTTTAAATCCAGGATATAAGTTCGCTCAGGAAATTACTACTAAAAAGGAATTTAACTTGGTCCGTAATCGATACCTAGAATTTAAAGAGGAACAATTCTTCGTACAAGATGAAATCCCTAAGTTTTACCTGTATAAAATGGTAACTAGAACCGATACTTTTATAGGTGTTATTGGTGCTACTTCAGTAGAAGACTATCAAAACAATGTGATTAAAATTCATGAAAAAACTTTAGAAAAACGTGAAAAACTTTTTAAAGAATACATTGATACTGTTGGTTTTAATGCCGAACCCGTACTGCTCACCTATCCTAAAAACAATAACCTAGATAGTCTTTTTAGTAGTATCATGGAGGATCGTCCAGAATATGAATTCTCTACCACTGATAGAATTTCACATTTCGTTTGGCTTATTGATGACAATACACAGATAAACACCATACAATCAGAATTTGAAAACATTAATAGTTTATACATTGCTGACGGACATCACCGTAGTGCTTCTTCTGCTCTATTAGCAAAAGACTACAACGCAACAAACGCCTCACAAAAATATTTCATGAGTTGTTTGATTCCTGAATCCGATTTAAAAATATATGAATTTTACAGACTTGTAAAGGATTTAAACGGATTGTCTAAAAATGAGTTTTTAATTCAGTTAGATGCTATTTTCACTATTGAAAACTGTGGGTTACAACCACAACAGCTTAAAAATCAACATCATTTTAGTATGTACTTAGATGGTGAATTCTATACGCTACATTTACGCTCACCCTTTCTAACATTTGAAAATGCTTTAGAAGCTCTAGATACACAAATACTTTACAAATTAGTCTTGAATCCAATACTAGGAATAACCGATTTGCGTAACGAAAAACGATTGGACTATTTCCCGGGCACAAAGGATTTGGTAGAATTAAAACAACAAATTGACTCCAAAGAATTCCAAGTAGCTTTTGGTATGCTTCCTATTAACGTTTCACAAATGAAACAAATAGCCGACGAAGGATTAACCATGCCACCAAAGAGCACCTATATTGAACCTAAGTTGAGAAGCGGATTAACTATTTATGAATTTTAACAATACTATTAACAACAAGTAAATAGAAACCCATTTTAAAAATTTAAATTTAATATTTTTCAGTTTTACATTTTACATTTCCAATGAGTATACAAGAAAACCTACATTACATAAATGCACAACTCTCTAAATCTGTAACTCTTGTTGCGGTTTCAAAAACAAAACCCATTGAGGCATTACAAGAAGCCTATGATGCTGGTCAAAGAATTTTTGGAGAAAATAAAATTCAGGAAATGACACAAAAATGGGAGCAATTACCCAAGGACATTGAATGGCATATGATTGGGAACTTACAACGCAATAAAGTAAAACATATGGCGGAGTATGTAAGTTTAATACATGGAGTAGAAAATTTAAAGTTACTAGCTGAAATTAATAAGCAAGCTAAAAAATACGGCAGAGTAATTAATTGTTTACTTCAAATTAAAATAGCAGAAGAAGATACCAAAGCTGGTATGACACCTGAAGAAGCTAATACTATTATTACTTCTGATGACGTTTTAGACATGAAAAACATTAAAATAGTTGGTCTGATGGGGATGGCTAGTTTTACTGACAATCAAGATCAAGTGGCGCATGAATTTAGTTATTTAAAAACTGTTTTTGAGAAATTAAAAGCCGATAATTTAGAATTTAAAACTATTTCAATGGGTATGAGTGGTGATTATAAACTCGCTATTGACAATGGAAGTACCATGGTTAGAGTAGGAAGTAGTATATTTGGAGCTAGAAACTATAATAAATAAGAATTAAGAAAATTGAGATTGTGAAAAATATTACATAAGCTTTTAATCTTAAGTTTTAGCAAAGTCTATTCTCTTTTATCTCTTTTCTTTATTCTAAAATACAATTTATCTTTTAATACATCATATTGTACACAATAATAGACATAGAAACCACTGGTGGGAAATTTAATGAAGAAGGCATGACAGAAATTGCCATCTACAAATATGATGGCCATGAAATTGTCGATCAGTTCATTTCTTTAGTAAATCCAGAAAAAGAAATTCAACCTTTTGTTGTTAACCTAACCGGTATCAATAATAAAATGTTGCGTAATGCTCCTAAATTTCATGAAGTTGCAAAACGAATAATCGAAATAACAGAAAATACAATTATGGTTGCCCATAATACTTCTTTTGATTATAGAATTTTACGTACAGAATTCAGACGCCTAGGCTATGATTTTGTTCGAAAAACACTTTGCACTGTTGAATTGAGTAAAAAACTCATTCCTGGTCAGGAAAAATACAAACTAGGAACTCTTGTAAAAGCTTTAGGAATACCTATGACTGACAGACACAGAGCTTCTGGAGATGCTTTAGCAACAGTTGAATTATTTAAATTATTATTAGATAAGGACACCGAAAAAGAAATCGTAAACTCCAGCATAAAGGATATTACTGAAAAAAAAGCTTCTCCCAAACTTGCGCATATTGTTGAAGATTTACCTTCAAAAACTGGCGTATATTACATTCATAAAGCTGACGGGACTATAATTTATATCGGCAAAAGTAAAAACATTAAAAAACGAATTAACCAACACTTTTTAGGAACGAATAGAAAATCAAGAAATATTCAAAAACTTGTTGCTACAGTTACCTACGAAGAAACTGGAAACGAACTTATTGCCTTATTAAAAGAGAGTCAGGAAATAAAAATTAACCAACCCATATTTAATCGTTCAAAACGTAAAACTAGCTTTCATTTTGGTTTGTATCAAAAGAAAAACGAACAGGGATACATCAGTCTTATTTATGACAAAATTGATCAAAGAAAAAAAGCAATTACTTCATTTTCATCCGTAAATGAAGCCCAAAAATTCTTACTGAAAATCACTGAGAAATACGAGCTTTGTCAGACTATAAATAAGCTATCGTTAACTGAAGGAACTTGTTTTCCTTATAAAACGGACGCATGTAAAGGAGCTTGTTGTAATGAAGAAGATAAAAAAGAGTACAACCAACGTGTTCAATTATTTACAGAGGAATACTCTTATAAAAATGCCAATAAAATCATTATTGATTCTGGGCGCACTCATAATGAACGAAGTGCTATTTTAATTGAAAATGGTGTGTATAAAGGATATGGTTTTTATCAATTAAATCATCAACTAACCAATATTGACATATTAAGAGAAATCATCACTCCAATGGATGACAATAGGGACACACAACATTTAATTCAGAGTTTCTTAAGAGTTAAAAAAGTAAAGAAAATAATTACCTTATGAAGGCAGTATATTTAATAATCTTATTTCCAATACTACTATTTTCTCAAACTAAAACCACTTACTCCTTTGGTAAAATTACCAAAGAGGAAATAGCTCTTAACCATTATGCAAAAGACAGTACTGCTAATGCTGTTGTGCTATATGAAGAGGGTGAAAATTATTTTGAAGAACAAAATGGTTATATTAGGTTGATAACCAAGAATTATTTTAAAATCAAAATTTTCAACAAAAAGGCTTTTGATATCACTAATATTAAAATTCCCTTATATATAGGAACAAATAGCAAAGAAAAGATATCGGATTTAAGAGCTGTTACCCACCATAATACTTCAAAAACTCATCTTGACAAAAAGGATATTTATACTGAAAAGGTAAATGATCATTGGAATCAAGTAACATTCACCTTTCCTAATGTAAAAGAAAACTGCATTATTGAATTTGAATATACAATAACCTCACCGTTCTTCTTTAATTTAACAGGATGGGAATTCCAATCAAATATACCGAAGTTAGAAACTTTATTTACGGTTAAAATACCTGGGAATTACAAGTACAACAGGAAATTAATTGGACCATTAAAATTAGCTACTAACGATGCTACTTTAGAAAAAAATTGCTTTAGAATTTCCCAAATGTCAGGTTCTGCCGATTGTGAAGTGTTAAAATACGGAATGCAAAATGTCCCAGCATTTGTTGAAGAAGACTACATGCTCTCGAAGAAAAATTACATTTCTAAAATAAAGTTTGAACTTTCTGAATCTATGGATTTTTATGGCGAAAAAAGCAGGTACTCGAAATCTTGGAAAGATGTAGATAAAGAGTTTAAATATGATAAGAATGTTGGAAGGCAATCCAAAAAAAAGAGTTTCTTTAAAAGTAAAATCTCTGAAACTATTTTAAACATTCAGGACGATTTAGAAAAAGCTAAAAAAGTCTATAGTTTTATTCAAAACCACTATACGTGGGACAAAAGTAATGGTGTTTTTCAGAACTCCAAGGTAAAGAAAGCTTTTGATACTAAGCTAGGCAATGCTAATGAAATAAATTTATCCCTGGTGAATGCTTTAAAATCTGTAAACCTAGATTCAAATTTTATTTTACTATCTACCAGAAATAATGGGCTACCAACTACTCAATATCCGGTAATTACAGATTTCAATTATTTAATTGCTTCTGTAAATATTAATGGCAAATCATATTTTTTAGATGCCAGTGATAAAAACTTAACATTCGGAATGCTTCCCATAAAATGTTTGAACTACATTGGTAGAATCATGGATTTTAACAACGGTAGTAGTTGGGTAGATATTAAACCTAGCAATAAAAATTCAAATACAATTGTTTCAAAAATCATTATTAGCCCAGAAGGAGAAGTTTCAGGTCATATAAAAAATACAACTACTGGTTATTACGCACTAAATAAGGCCTATAAAATAGATAACAATACAAAAAAAGAGTACTTAAACAATTTAAAAAACGATAAAAATAGCCTTGAAATAACCGCGTCAACCACTCAAATTAATATTCAGAAAAAAAATACATTAACTGAAGAATTCGATTTTGTGTTTGACGAACAAGATGATGACTATATAATTATTCATCCGTTTTTAATAGAATCACTCAATGATAATCCTTTTAAACTAGGGAAGAGAAACTATCCTGTTGATTTTGGATACCAAAGGAAACAAATTTATTTAACAAGTATAGAAATTCCTACAAATTTAGAAGTTTTAGAAAGCATTAAAAATCAAAAATATCAATTACCTAATAACGCCGGTTCAATTAACCTTATCTACCAACAAAAAGCTGATAAAATTAATATTTCTTTGCGGTTTAGTCTAAATTCATACCACTTTGAGCAAACTAGTTATAATGATTTAAAAGAATTTTTTAGTAAATTAGTTGCTATACAAAAATCAAATCCTATAATATTTAGAAAAAAAGCAATGCTCAATTAAGCAGATAATTTTATGCGCGAAAAAAAAGGACATAGTAATTGGAAACATAAACTTCATGAAATTATTTATGAGGCGGATACCCCTGCTGGAAAATGGTTTGATATAATTTTACTTTTTTTAATTCTTGCAAGTATTGCTGTTGTAATGCTAGAAAGCGTATCGAATATCAGCAACATTTATGGACATGAACTTAATGTTACTGAATGGGTTATAACTGCCTTATTCACTTTAGAATATTTTGCTCGAATAATAGTTATTAAAAAACCAAGGGAATATATTTTTAGTTTTTATGGGTTAATAGACTTCTTCTCCACCATACCAAAATATTTATCACTAATTTTTGTAGGTTCTACTGGAGCATTAGTAGCCTTAAGAGCATTACGTTTATTACGTGTGTTTAGAATTTTTAAATTAGCCCGATTTATTGGAGAAGGAAATCAGTTGGCAAATGCTTTAAAAGCAAGTAAAGCAAAAATATCCGTTTTTTTATTAGCTGTTTTTATGATGTGTATTATTTTAGGAACATTCATGTACATGATTGAAGGTGGTGCTGGAAGTGGTTTTACAAGCATACCACGGAGTGTGTATTGGGCAATTGTTACCTTAACTACAGTTGGATATGGGGATATTGCTCCAGTAACTGGTTTTGGCCAATTTATTGCCTCTATCATTATGATTTTGGGTTACGCAATAATTGCTGTTCCCACTGGTATCGTTTCTTCAGAAATGACAAAAGACCGCAAAAAAATACATCTAAACACACAAAATTGCCCTAGTTGTTCCGCTAGTAACCATAGAGATGATGCGGAATATTGTTATGAATGCGGGCATCAATTATAATTAAAATATTGAATTTTGAATAACAAATACCTTATCAGTATCGTTGGCCCTACAGCAATTGGAAAAACAGCTTTAAGTATTAAATTAGCGAACTATTTTAATACTGAAATTATTTCCTGTGACTCTCGTCAGTTTTTTAAAGAAATGACCATTGGTACTGCAGTTCCAGAACCTGAGGAACTCTCAGCAGGGCCACATCATTTTATTCAAAATAAATCAATTCTGGAGGAATATAATGTAGGTAGTTATGAACGTGATGCTATTAATACATTAGATCAACTTTTTAAAAAGCATGATGTGGTTATCATGGTTGGTGGTTCAGGAATGTATGTTAACGCTGTAGTAAATGGCTTAGATGAATTCCCAGAAATAGACAAAGCAATACGAGAAGATTTAACAACACGATTGGCTAATGAAGGAATTGAATCTCTCCAAGAACAATTAAAAGTTCTCGACCCAGTATCCTATAATAAAATAGCGATTGATAATCCGCAACGCCTATCAAGGGCTTTAGAAATATGCATCGGTTCTGGAAAACCATACTCCTCTTTTCTAAATATCAAAAAGAATAGTAGAATTTTTAAAACCATCTCTATTGGTTTAACTGCAGAACGACAGTTAATGTATGATCGTATTAATATGCGAGTAGACTTAATGATGAAAAATGGACTATTAGATGAAGTGAAAAAATTGTCTAAACACAAAAAACTCAATGCTCTAAATACTGTTGGTTACAAGGAATTATTCAACTATTTAGATGATGAGTGGGATTTAGAGTTTGCTGTTTCAGAAATTAAAAAAAACACCCGCCGATTTGCTAAAAGGCAGGTGACATGGTTTAAACGAAACCAAGAAACCACTTGGTTTGACTACCAGTATAAATTAGATGATGTTATTAACCATTTACAACAACTGATAAAATAAATCCCCCTCACCATAATACTCTCCCAAGGAGAGGAAACATCACAGACAGAAATCAATATTCTGCGTGCAAGCTCACAAGGTTTGAATTAACTAATAACATTTTTTTTTCGAGGCCAAACCTCGGGTATTAAAACCCATTTGTGGGATTAAAATTAAAAAGCCTTCAAATAATTTGAAGGCTTTTTAATTTTAATAATTTTGAAATATTACTTATTCACCACAAGTCTAAAGCCTTCCCCATGAATATTTAAAATTTCAACATTTTCATCTTTCTTCAAATACTTACGCAATTTAGCAATATACACATCCATAGATCTAGAAGTGAAATAATTATCATCTCTCCAAATTTTCGTCAAGGCTAGCTCCCTTGACATTAAATCGTTTTCATGCAATGCCAACAAACGTAACAACTCATTTTCTTTAGGAGATAACTTTACAGCTTCATCCGTACCAAAGCTTAAAAAACGAAGTTTCGAATTTAGGTCAAAGCCACCAATTTTAAACTCAAAAGTGGCACTATCAGCAATAGAATCTTTTACTTTTCTAAGCATTATAGCATTAATCTTCATTAGCAGTACTTCTGAGTCAAACGGCTTATTTAAATAGTCATCCGCCCCCACTTTGTATCCTTTCAATACATCTTCTTTCATAGCCTTAGCCGTTAAGAAAATAATTGGCACCTCTTTATTACGTTCCCTAATCTCTTTTGCAAGTGTAAAACCGTCCTTATAAGGCATCATTACATCTAAAATACACAAATGGTAATTGTCTTTCTTAAACTTCTCAAAACCTTCCATTCCGTTTTTGGCAAGCGTGACATCGTACTCATTTAACGATAAATAATCTTTTAATACCGACCCAAAATTTGGATCGTCTTCTACTAATAAAATTCTTTTTTGTACTTTTTCCATAGCTTATGAAATTAATGGTAGTTTAATAATGAAGGTTGTCCCTTTTCCTTTTTCGCTTTCAACAAATATTTCACCTTGATGGTCGTCAATAATTTGTTTTACATAAGCGAGCCCCAAACCGTGACCTTTTACATTATGGACATTACCTGTGTGTTCTCTATAAAATTTTTCAAATATTTTCTTTTGTACAGATTTGGACATTCCATTCCCCTTATCTGATATTTTTAATACAATTGAACTTCTAACAGTTTCCGTATACACTTCAATTTCTGGAGCATTTGGCGAATACTTTATTGCATTATCTAATATGTTTACAATTACATTGGTAAAATGTGATTCATTAACCAATACCGTTGACGTTTTTGCTTCAAAATTTGTTTTAATATACCCGTCTCTATCTTCAACTAACAGTTCTACATGCGGAATTGCATCTTCAATTAAATCATGCAATTCAAATTTTTCTTTCTTTATATCTAATTGCTTTTTCTCTAATCTTGAAATTCGCAATACATTTTCTACTTGTGCATGCATTCGCTTATTTTCTTCACCAATCATTCCTAAATAGCGTCTAACTTTACTATCATCCCCCATTATTTTAGGATTTCTTATAGAATCTAAGGCCAAATTTATAGTTGCAATTGGCGTTTTAAACTCATGCGTCATATTGTTTATAAAATCTGTTTTTATCTGTGATATTTGACGTTGTCTTAGCAACTGATACAAGGCAAAAGCAAAAACTAAAATTATAACTACGGTAAATACAATAGACATAATTACCATTGATAGTATTTCCGATATTAAATATTGTTTTCTATTTGGAAAGGTCAACCTCAAATTAAACCCTCCTTTAGTATTATCTTCAAAAAGTACTGTCGGGTATTCAAAATTTTTCAATAATTCATACTCTTCTGAATGTACTGAGGTTGCCAAATCATTACTATACACAGCAAACTCGTATTCTAAATTTAAGCCTTTATCATACAATTCCTGCGCTAATAGTAAATTAATTTGATTATTTGTTACTCTTTTATGTATTGGTCTTTTATTTGCAAGTGTTTTATATATTTCCTCTAATTGTAACATACTATACTCCGGCAATTGATTTACACGTTCAATGCGTTCTTGTAAAGTAACTTTAGATTGATCGATACCTAACTCATCAAAAAAAGCGGTCTCACTTTTTCCATAATATTTTTTAACCGTAATCGAATCATTTTCTGGCCCCTCAAAAAACTTACTTGTAGACAATTTGTAGTTTTCTTCAATGATCCCACTTCTATGTAAAAAAGTTTCATTTGTTCGATCATCTTTTTGCACTACATTCAGTTCTGATATAACAGTTTGACTAGGTAACTGACCTAAACTATCAATCAACTTTTCTAATCTATTGAAATAATTATTCCGTTCCTGCTTCTCTATTTTTTCAGATGTTGAACCTAGTATTTGACTTACTGTTAAACCAAATTGTTCTTCTCTGTTTTCAATAGAAGTATTAATCCAATAACTTTGTACAAAGATTATTCCTATAAGAGACAAACTCATTAAGACTACTAGTGAAACAAATATCTTTTTATTCATTATTCAAAAATAGTTTTTTCAAAAAGAGTTTGAATTAAATTTAACCAAAACTTAACAAAAATGTTAAAACTAGCTATTACTTCGTATTTTATTAAGAATTTGAGTATTGATTTTTGCTACTTGATTTTTAGCTCCATCAATGGTTTTATTAATAATAATAAAACTTGATCTATCAATTTTATCTTCATCACTTAACTGATTCATTACTCTATGCAACACTTGTTTTCTCGTAACTCCATCTCTTAAAACAACTCTATTAATACGTTCTTCTAATGGTGCCGTTACTGTAATAACTAATTCGCAATTTTTATAACTCCCTGATTCAAACAATATTGCCGATTCTTTAATAACATACGGTGCATCTTGCTTATTGTACCAATTCAAAAAATCTTCAGCCACAGCAGGATGTACTAATTTATTTAATTCGCTTAAAAGGGCTTTATTTTCAAACACTTTACTTGAAACATATGCTCTATTTAGCTCTTTATTATTGTATGCCTGTTCCCCTAACAATTCTTTTATAGCACTAATTAACTTTTCATTAGTAACCATTATTCGTTTTGCTTCAATATCTGAAACATATATTGGAACACCCTGCTCATTAAACAATTTTGCTACAGTTGTTTTACCACTTCCTATTCCGCCTGTTAACCCTACTATCATTCTGCTATTACTATATAAGTTATTGATTTTTTTAACACCTTTACATTTCTAACTCCTTTGGGAATATACTCTATATGTATTGGTAATGTATTAGATTTAGTAATTTCATTAAAATCAACATATACTCCAAAAGATTCGGATCTATAATCGCTAAATAAGGATATAGGCGACTGAAATTGCAGGTTAACTTGTTTAGGAAATATGGTCATCTTTTTTTCTTTTGGCATATTTTTAATTTCTATACCTACTTGAAAATTCCCTTGAGTGAATCGCTCTATATCATAGCTGTATTTCACTTTTTGAGTTTCCAATTGAACATTTTTATTTTCATTTTTCAAGCCAACTTCGCCATCAATTTTTTCAGAAACAGCACCAAAATACAAGCTATCCGTGCTTATTTGAGAAATACGATCAATATTTAATTTATCCCCATAAATCATTATTGAATCCTTACTCAGATTCGAGTCAATAACCCCATAGCCTAATTTAGTTTTCACAATAACTTTAGATTTTATTGGCACTTTCTTTTTAATTAAAGTTTGAATTTTAAATTTGATATGCCTAGGAGTTACACTTAATACCTTTATTTTTTTAGAAAACAATTCATTAAACTGATAACCATTCGTTTCCCAAATCCATTCATTATTTTCTTTTTTGGCGTCAATAGCATACCTTAATGATTTTAGTTTATTATTCATTAAGGCAAACCCGGATCCTTGCACTTTAATTGTGAGTATGGAATCATTATTTTTTACAAAAGTCCCTTCATCAAGGTTTTTATACGAAACCTGAACCCTTATTGTTTTCTCATATATTTTGGAAAGATTAATTAACCCCCATACAAATAATGAAACCAATAACGATATCACAAATGCTCTAGAGCTTTTTTTGTGAATATAAGTAAGTCCGTTTTTATAGTTCATAAAACTTAACTTTAATCCCACCTGTGGGGTTAATTACCCGAGGCTCGCCTCGAACTACAACTATTATTTACTAATTCATACCTCGTGTGTTTACACCTAGAATATTTATTTATAAAATTAGTGATTTCTATTTAAAAAATAAATAAGGAAATACCTCTTGAGGTTTCTTTTTCAGCAATCCTATTTTTATGGTGGATTCAACAAAACCTATACCATATCCGAAAAACTGAATAAATAGTGCCAATAGCGATTGGATGCCTATTTTAATGCTTTTATTTTTTACACAAGAATCAATAAAAACCAAGCATATATACACCCCTAAAAGAATACTACATAAGTGAAAACCAAAAATTGATAACACCAAAGAAGACAATACTCCTAAAACGAATACTGTTGGAAACCAATACGTTATTTTTTTAGTTTCCGGATGCCAATGATTTAATATTGGTCGGCATTTCCCAAATTTTTGTACTTGAGTATGAAACTTACTCCATGAAATTCTACGTTTATGAAACACAAAAGCATTAGCAATAAGCGTGGTTTTAAAACCTGCCTTCCATAAACGAATGGTTAAATCCGGATCTTCACCAGGATGTATTTTACCAAACCCTCCTGTAGCTTCAAATGCTTTTCGTGATAAGCCCATATTAAAACTCCTAGGCTGAAATTTGTCTACCTGAATTTTACCACCACGGATACCTCCTGTGGTAAGAAAAGAAGTCATAACGTAGTTTATAGCTTTTTGAATATCAGAAAACGAATCATGAGCAGCATCAGGCCCCCCAAAGCAATCAATATAATTTTTAGTAATTGATTTATCTACTGCTGCTAAATAATTTTCAGGAAGAATACAATCAGAATCTAATATTAAAAAATAATTTCCTTTTGCCTTTCTCATACCATAATTACGAGAATCTCCAGGTCCAGAATTTGTTTTAAAGTAATAACTAATATTAAGTTTACTTTTATATTTAGCAATAACATCTTCAGAAGATATGGTTGAACCATCTTCTATGATCACCACTTCATATGGATTTGTAACGTTTTGAACAACTAAGCTCGCTAGCAATTCATCAATTTCATCTGGTCTGTTATAAACAGGTATAATAAATGAATAATAGATTTCCATAACTACAAAAGTAACAAAATAAAAAAGCCTGTGTAAAAACACAGGCTTTTAATTATTAAAAAGAATTTCTTGCTATTTCTTAACAATTCTAAACGTCCCTTCAGTATTATTTACTCTTGTTTTAACAAAGTAAATTCCAGTATTTAAATCTGATAAATCTAATTCGAAGCTATTTAAATTAGGCTGTACATTTTTAACTACTTGTCCTAATACATTTACAATAGCTAATTCGTCTATATTACTTTTAGCAGAAACATTTAATATGTCATTAACCGGGTTAGGATAGAATTTAAAGTTTTGTTCTAATTGTAAATCTCTTATAGATAAAGTTGCATTATATGCCGAAACTTGGAAAGTATCTTCAGTTCCTCCACCATATTCCCAAACTCTTAAATACAATACTTCACTTGGTGTTCTTCCTGTTAAACTAATTAAAGAAAAAGCACCATCAGTACTACTATCATCATCACATTGAACAGAAACTAATGCTCCACATGTACCGCTATACACTTGTATTGTAGTATCGGTTAATGTAGATGTATTATTATTAGTTTCAATATCAATATTCCCATCTGCAGGCACTACGATGCTATACCAAACATCTCCACCACCAAATGAACCACATGTTGTTGCTGTCTTTCCTGAATCAGTCGCATTAACAAGTGTTCCTACAACATAATTATCTCCAAAAACTGCTCCTGGAGTTAATACAATTGCATTAGCACAATCATTATTAGCTGGAGGCATTACAGTAGTAAAACTTTCTTCAGAGCAACCAGTGGCATCACCATTAGCATTATAAGGTACTATTGTCACATAATAAACAGTTCCTCCTGCTAAAACACCTACATTATAAGTAGTAACGCTTCCAACATCCAAGTTATTCACAACATCTGTTCCTCCAGGTGTAGTCCCTACAATTAACTTGTAACCAGTTGGACCACCTGTTGCAGTATTCCAAATGATATCTCCAGAAACACTTGCATCTGTTGCACCATCTGAAGGATTACTTAATGTTGTACAGTTTGGAGCACTTACAATTGGTGTAACAGTAAAATCTGTTACATCAAAATCTAAATCGTTTGGTGATCCCCATTGACCTATGCCTATATATACTGTTTGTCCAGCAGTAAGCGTAGTATTAACAGTATGTGACACACTTGAAGAACTTGAAGCATCAGAATCAATACAATCATCTAATAATGTTCCTGAACAAGTAGTAAAAACAGCTATTCCATTCCAAGAATTTCTTGTAAAAATAGTCATAGAAATTTCTTCAGTTGTTCCTCCTGCAGTATAAGTGTACAAATAAACATCATCATCCCAATATGAAGCGCTGGAAGCACAACTATTAGTTGGATTCGGACTATTCCAATCTTCTATTCCTCCGGTTCCAGGAGTGGTGATGTTTGAACTTGTATAACCATTAGTTAATACAACTGCTGAAGCGCAACCAAATTGGGCGTAACTTTTGTAGGTAAATATAACAGCTAAAAAAGTAAATAATAACGTAATTTTTTTCATAAAATAATTTTTAAAATTTATTTAAGAATTTCAAGTATTCTTAATAGGTTACAAAACTACACTCAGAAGGTCTCTTTCTGCTAATACAATACTCCTATTGCGCTCCTATTTTCTTAAAAAACACTCCTAATTAACTCCTGTTTTGTGCAAGATGAATATTTACCTAACTTAAAATGTGGGACTTAAATATATCAGTAACCCCTATAGCACTATATTAAATACTAATATTTGAATTAGTATTTTCCTATCCAGAAAGCATAAAAACTCATGAAATTCATTTACTACAAAAACAAAAAAGGCCTGTGTAAAAACACAGACCTTAAAAATTAAAAAGGGGCTAATTTATTTTTTTACTATTCTAAATGTTCCTTCGGTATTGTTTACTCTTGCTTTTACAAAGTAAATTCCAGAGGTTAAACCAGAAAGATCTAATTGATAATCAAGGTTATTAGGTGTAACTGTTTTTATAGTTTGTCCTAACATATTAACTACTGACAATTCTTTAATTTCATTCTTTGCAGAAATAGTTAACATATCCAATACTGGATTAGGATACAACTCAAACCCTAACATCTTTAAGTCTTCAATACCTAAAGAAGCATTATAAGCAGATACTTGAAATGTATCCTCAGTTCCACCAGCATATTCCCAAACTCTAATCAATAATACTTCACCTGGTGTTCTACCAGTTAAACTAATTAATGAGAAATTTCCGTCAGCACTACCATCATCATCACATGCCACAGAGGTTAGCGATCCACATGTTCCACTATAAACTTCCATTGCAGTATCAGTCAATGAAGACCCGTTGTTATTTGTTTCAATATCTATATTTCCATCTACTGGAACAACAACACTATACCAAACATCACCACCACCATATGAACTACATGTAGTTGCTAATTCACCAGAGTCTGTGGATCCTACTATTGTTCCTACTACTGAATTTGTTGCAAATACTGCACCAGGTGTCAATACAAAAGGTGTAGCGCAATCATTATTAGAAGGTGGACAGGTATAAGTTACATTTCCGTTTATTACACAAGTACCGTCTTGATCATTCGTAACTGTAAAATTAACTGAAGTTCCAGAAGCATATGGCCCAAAACTTACAATACCTGTTGCAGAAACTTGTTGTGTTGGGCTCGCTTGGTCATCACCAATTGTTACCGATGTTGCTGAACCTAAGGCAGTAACATCTACATCTATAGTAAACTGTGTATTACCACAATCTGGTATTGCTGTATAAGTAGCTGTAGGGTTTGTACATGTATTCTCTGTTATATCTAATGTATATGCTGTACTTTGTGGTGTTGCCCAAGTTGAAATTACAATATAATATGTAGTCCCTGAATTAACTAGATAATCACTAATAGCTAAATCTCCTGTAGTACCTCCATTAGTAGCTCCATTTTGACACGTAGTTCCAATATCAGCACAATCAGTATAAATAAATATTCCCGCATAAGTACTACCAATGCCAGTAAGATCAACATCTATTGAAGTGTTTGATACTGGAGAATATGCATAAACAACATCATCACCATTTAAATAACCATTAGTTGACGTACAAGACGCTCCTGGCGAACCAGTATAATCATCTCCATAAGTACCTGTATTATCTGTTGTATTATATGGCAAAGCACCTACTACAATAGGGTTAGAACAAACTTCTCCTACTGGGGGAGCAGCTCTTGTTGTAAAACTTTCTTCACTACATCCAGTTGCATCTCCATTACTGTTATAAGGTACTATTGTTACGTAATATGCAGTTGAATAAGCAAGAGTTCCTAAGTCGTAAGTTGTCACATTTCCTACATCCGTATTATTTAATACATCTGTTCCAGCTGGAGTAGTACCTACTGTCAGTTTATACCCCGTAGGAATACCTGCTGCTGTAGTCCATGAAAGGTCATTATCTTCATTTACATCTGTTGCAGCATCTAAAGGATCACTTAATACTGTACAGTTTGGAGGTGTAACAACTACTTGAGTAGCACTGAAATTATCGACATAAAAATAATAGTCCCCCGCTGCATATGTATTTGCTATTTGTAATTTTACATCTGAACTCATTGGTAAACTTGCTGCAGGAATAACTACAGGAGATATTGCAGCACATGTAGCCGAAACTATGTGATTACCATCATCAATGGTTAATACCGTATTCCAAGTAGCGCCATCATCAGTTGAATATTGCAAATCTGCACTTCCCCAACCTGCAGCTGTAGCACCTCCACCTGAATAATCAATAATTTTATAATCAAAATTAACAGTTAAGTCTGTAGCATTAGAAGCTCCAACTTGATTTAGGGAAGTCAAGTTTCCGGTAGTACTACTACCCCATAAATTATCTCTCTCAGAACTTCCTGAACATGGAGTTGTAGTAGTATTAGTATATGAATCTGTCCAACCTGCTGGTGTTCCAGCATCAAAATTTTCATTAATTCCAACTTGGGAAAAAGAAAATGTAGTGATTAACATCACTAATAATAATGTAATTTTTTTCATAATTTGGTGTTTTACTTAATTCGGGTTAATATTTATATATAAATCTTCGGTCGCCAAATTTATGCCAACTTGAGTTAAAAAAAAATAACATTGTTTTATAAACAATGTTAAAAAATGTTAAAAATAAAAAAAATGTTAAAAAAAAACCCACGAAGTTAAATTCGTGGGTTTCATTTTATATTAGGTAAGATTTCAAAAAAACTGTCACTTTATTACTCTAAAATTCATAATATTTTTTTTGACAATTTTCAGTAATTTTAAATTATTTTTTTACAATTCTGAACGTCCCTTCAGTATTGTTAATTCTTGCTTTAACAAAGTAAATTCCTGAAGTTAAGTTAGAAAGATCTAATTTATAGTCAGCTCTATTAGGTGTAACTGTTTTTACAGTTTGCCCTAACATATTTACAACCGACAATTCTTTAATTTCATTTTTCGCAGAAATCGATAACATATCCTTTACTGGATTAGGAAACATGCTAAACCCTTCAGTTAATCTTAAGTCCTCTATACCTAAAGAAGTATCCGATAATCTTAAACTAAAAGTCCCTTCTTCAGCACCTCCACCATTCCAAGCTTGTACATAATATGTACCAACTAAACCGGTTAAATCAATTGTATTCGGGGTTGCTGCTGTAGCTTGACAAGAAGTAGCTACTTCGGTTAAGGTACCACAAGCACCAGAATAGACCACAAAATTGGCATCGGTTGCAGATCCATCCAATACGGAATCAACGGTTACAGTTCCAGAAGCTGGAGCTACAAAACTAAACCAAACATCTTGGATAGTTCCAAAACCATCACAAGTAGGGTTACTTACATTTATTGTACCATTACCATTATCAGTTCCTACGGCAATACCATCAACTGCCATAGCTACAGCCGTTCCACAGTCTTGATTAGCTACATTAGGTGATACTGCTGGAGTACATGTTAAAGATAAATTACCAGCACCTACGGAAGTATTATATCCACTTATACCAATATAATATGTAGTGGTTCCATTTGAAGTAAAGTTTACTATTGATGAAAAACCTGTACAACCTACGCCATCATCATTATTTGCTTCACAAACTAGAGTTCCACAAGTTCCATCTCCAGATGCATATACGTAAATTTTAGAATCATATGCAGCATCACCAGGAGTTACACTAGCATCATTACACATAGAAAGTTCTATATTTTCAGCAGACCCAGAACCTGTATAGGTATACCAAATATTACCTGCAGCCGATGGAGGACCACAAGACAATACATCATCGGTATCTAAAGTAGCGTCAGTAGTATCAGTAGCAGTAAGACTACCACAACTTAAAGCAATTGCATTAGAACAGTCGTTATTTGCGGGTGGTGCATTTGTCGTTGCAAAGTTAAATGGTCCAGCATAAGTACTGGTACCTGCACCTCCACAATTTGTTTGCACATAGTATGAATATGGTGTAGCTGCAGTTAAACCGGTAGCTGTAACCATAGTAGCTACTACTGTTCCTGAATCAACAACTCCTACTCCTTGTGCATTACCCTGGGGTACTACCTCCCAATTATAACCTACAGGTGTTCCTACCGCTGGAGCTATCCAACTTAAATCAGCAGAAATATCAATTGGAGTTGCCGCTAATGCTGAAGGAGCTCCACAACTAGGTGCATTTGTCAAATTTACATATGATGTAACATGCCCATTTTGCGCTGTTGTACAACCAGCATCTTCTGTCCAGTGTAACTGTACTGCGGCTACAGTTATTGTATTAACTGTAAGTGGTGAAGGACCAAATGCCAATACCGTTGTTCCATCTGCATTGTCTATAACAGTTACATACTTGGGAGTTCCTCCCTCTACAACTGAAAATTGATAATCCTCACCAATTGTCAAACCAACCAATACACTGTATTCTTCAGTCCAGTTATCTCCGGCTATTTGTTGTGATGTACCATCATTTACTGCAGTAATGTCCCCTCCTGGATACTGATTTACATTTGTACATTGCGAATATCCATAATAAGACATTAATAGTAATAATACTAAAGTAATTTTTTTCATAAACTAAAATTTAATAAAGGTTTAAAATAATTGACTGTAGGATATACTAATTTAGGACTCATTAAAAATAACACAAGTAAATAAACTTGCCTAAAAAATTCGATAACTAGCCTATAAATCAGTTAAAAACAATAAAGAAAAAATAATAAACACTACAAATTTGAGTTACAATAACTATGGTATTATGATTATCATCAAAAGCTTAACGTATTTTAATGCCAAGCAATTTTTAATTAACTCATAAAGCCCTATTTTTGTTTTCAATTTATTTACAATTAATGAAGAATATAATATTTTCAGCGGCACTATTTTGTTGCTTCACCATACAGTCACAAGTAACTAGAAAGTACTCTAATGAGTTTTTAAACATAGGTGTTGATGCAGCTGCATTTGGAATGTCAAATGCTGTAGTCGCAAGCAGTACAGATGTAAATTCAGGGTATTGGAATCCTGCAGGTTTATTAAAGTTAAAAGGGAAACAAGCTTCTTTAATGCACGCAAATTATTTTGCAAATATTGCTAGCTATGATTATGGAGCATTTGCCATGCCTATTGACGAAAAAAGTGCCTTTGCACTATCATTAATTCGTTTTGGAATAGATGATATATTAGATACTACAAAGTTAATTGATGACCAAGGGATAGATTACAGTAGAATTAATTTATTTTCTGCTGCCGATTATGCCGTAACATTTTCTTACGCAAGAGATTTGGGTATTGAAAACTTACGTTTTGGAGCCAATATTAAAATATTGAGAAGAATTATTGGTGATTTTGCAAATTCATGGGGATTTGGTTTTGATGCTGGATTACAATATGACTACAGAAAGTGGACCTTTGGTTTAATGGCTAGAGACATCACCACTACTTTTAACACATGGGACATAGATGCTGACAAGCTAAAAGACATACAAGCAACTTCCGCTTATACAAGTACGAATCAAAGTCAAGAAACCCCTGAGGATACCGAAATTACAATTCCGAAATTACAATTAGGAATTGCTAGAAACTTTGAGTTTAAACACAAATTAACACTATTGACTGAAATAGACTTTGATGTCCGCTTTTCAGAAACTAACGACCTTATCTCTTCCTCATTTGCTAGTGTTAGTCCTTCTCTTGGAATGCAGCTAGACTACAATAATCTAGTTTTTTTACGTAGTGGAGTTGGAAAATTTCAAGATGTACCACAAATTGATGGTGGAGAAAAACTAAATGCACAACCAAACATTGGGCTAGGATTTCATTACAAAGGAATATATATTGATTACTCCTTAACTAATATTGGTAAAACGGATGAAACCTTTTATTCAAATATTTTTTCTTTGAAGTTAGACTGGAGCATTTTCAGTGAAAAGTAATTTTATCTTTTAAAAGATGTTTAAAAAATTTAGTTGTTTTCTATTCTTGTTAATTTGTTCTTTGTCCTTTTCTCAGACAATTCCATATTCAAACAACACGGTTATTTCTGTACTTACTTGTGCTCCTGGAGATGAATTGTATAGCAAGTTTGGTCATAGTGCCTTTAGAATTCAAGATTTTACTAATCATTTTGATGTTGTATATAATTACGGTGTATTTGATTATAAAAAACCTAACTTTTATCTCAATTTTGCTAAAGGAAAATTGTATTACAGACTAGATAGAGCACCATACAATTACTTTTATAAACAATACCAAAATGAAAACAGAGCTGTAAAAAAACAAGTTTTAAATTTAACTATTGCACAAAAAAATAAAGTAATAGCCTTTTTAGAAAATAATGCTAAACCTGAAAACGCAACATATCAGTATGATTTTTTTTACAATAATTGCGCTACTAAAATAAGATCTGTATTAGACGAAGTTTTTCCAAATGAAATAGTTTTTAACGACGATCATATTACTACGTCATATACCATGCGTGATTTGATCAATAATAATGTACCGCATAATACTTGGGCAAACGTTGGTATTAATATTGCCTTAGGTTCCGTTATAGATGTTAAAGCAACTACTAATGAATATCAGTTTTTACCAAAATATATTTTTGAAGCCTTCAATAATGCAACTATAAACAATAAAAAATTAGTAAAAGAAGCTTCTACTGTATTAGAACATGATAGCTCAAGATTAAATAAAAAAGGCTTCTTTGTTTTAAGCCCTTACTTTATATTATCTTGTATATCGGTCCTAATTATTGCAATTACATTTTTCGATTACAAAAAAAATAAGAGAAATAAATATTTAGATTTTATACTACTGTTCACTACTGGCCTAGTAGGGTTACTCGCCTTAGCGCTTTGGTTTGCTACAAATCACACCACTACAGCTAATAATTTAAACATATTATGGGCTTTTGCTCCTAATTTCATGATTCCTTTTTTACTATTACGTAAGAATACATTAAAATGGGTTTCTCCTTATTTTAAGTTTTTGGCACTACTCCTAATAGTTCAAGGATTTTTATGGGTTTTTAGAATTGAAGACTTTGCTTATGCTATGCTTCCTATATTCATAGCTCTTGGAATTCGATATGCCTATTTGAGTAAATATTTAAATAATACCAATTAAATTTCAAAATGCTCTAAAGTAAATTGAAATATTTTAGATTTACTTGAGTTTCAAAATATAATCATAGCCATAGTTACGGTTATGTTTTTAAGTGATAAAGAAATTTAAAAGGACCGATTTAATTGAGTGGTTTTAAATTTTAATTGGTATAACTTATTGCCCCCTAAAAAAGAGTACAGTACTTAATGTTTTTATAACAATATTTAAATCTAAGAAGATGTTTCTGTGTTTTATATAATATAAATCGTATTGTAATTTCAATAAGCTTTCATCTACTGAAGCACCATAACTAGTGTTTACTTGTGCCCAACCAGTTAACCCTGGTTTGATAATATGTCGTGTTGGATAAAAAGGTATTTCCTTTGCTAATTGATCTACAAAAACAGGACGTTCTGGTCTTGGTCCTATAACACTCATTTCACCTTTTAAAATGTTTATAAATTGTGGAAATTCATCCAAACGTGTTTTTCTTAAAAACTTCCCAAATGCTGTAATTCGTGTATCGTTTTTATCTGCCCAAACTGCTCCATTCTTTTCGGCATTAACAACCATACTTCGCAGCTTATAAATTTTAAACAAACGTCCTTTTTTCCCTACTCTTTCCTGTGAATAAAATAACGGGCCTTTATTCGCAAATAAATTAACACAACCTAACACAGGAAGCATCAGTACCAAACTTAACAAACCAATTATACTTATAAACACATCAAACAATCGATGTGCTAATCGATATAATGGTTTTACTCTATGTTGACTAAAAGGAAACTGTTTAAAAAAATCTTTGTCTTTAAAACTTACATACACCCGACCTGAAAGATCTTCATAAACCTCAGAATATTGTTTAATAACATGCCCCTGATTAAACAAATCTAGTAAATCACTATACAATGCTGTAGATGAAAATTTTGAGCTGCGAGTAACAACAATTTCATGAACTCCCATTTTTACAATATCCTTAATACATGATGCTGAAACCTCTTTGTCACTAATTGGTTTAACGGAATTACTTGTCGTATTAATAAAATACTTTACTTTATAATTTGCATCTGCAATTGCTAAATCTCTTTCTATTTCTTCTAGTAGTTCTCCATTAGCTACAAGTAAAATGCTTTTTTTAAAAATAGGGGAATTGATAAAATATATGTACGCCAAACGCCCAATTGACATTGATAAAATAATAGAAATATAAAAATATACAATTTGTATTCTACTCTCTGGTAATTCTGGAGTAAAATAAGGCGTTAATATATATACTAAAATTGTAACGGAACAAGTAGCTACAATACCCTTAATAATTTTGAAAAAATTACTGGAACGTTTTAAGTGATATATTTCAAAAACTGAACCGAAAAAGAGTATGTAAAAACCTAGTATTAATGACCATGTCCACTTATCTTCTCTAATGGTAAAATAGTCAAAATCAAAAATATTTCCGACAAAATGTAACCCTAAGAGTACTAAGACAACATCAAGAACCCGTAATAATAATTTACGTTCTGATAATTCAAAATGAAAGTTCGTTTTTTGGGACATTTGAATAAAATAGTGTTAAATAAGTCCCAAATATAGCACTTCTATAATAAAACTACCTTATTTAAAAAAAGCTTTCCGCCGATGTTTAACAACACTTCAACTATTATTTTTAAATTATAAAGCCCCTATTTCCGGGTTTTCTTTAGCTAGTCTTAAATAGTGAAGTTAGAAATTCACCCCCCTAATAAGTTTCTAAAAACATTCCTAATCTCTGTATATTATTTCTAATAGACTATTAGTCAACAACAAAAGAAAGCCCTTATTTATTTACTGTTTTTTTCTTCTTATCAAAAGAAACATCTAACAAACATAATCCATAGATAAAAGAAGGAAAAGCAATACGCATTGCTGAGTGATTAATGGTCAAAAACCAAAGTAAGAAAAAGGAATAAAAATATATATTATTTCTATTTTGTAATCTATATACTAGTGGAGTAAAAAAGAGAATAATAAAAGCAACTAATCCGAACGAACCATGTTCTGACAAAAGCCTGCCTATTTCATTATGGGAAGCTGCCTCTATTCCTGTTTTTTCTAATCTATAGCCTTTACTTTTGCCTACCCCCAATCCAAAAATTGGATTATCTAAAAAGGCTTGCCACTCTAAAACAGCAATATCTCTTCTTCCGGTTGTAATATCTTCTTTTTCAACACCTGCTGCATTTTGATTTAAATACCTATTTGCTAACAAGCCAGATGTTTGACCCACAGCGTACATCCATACACCGACGGCAATTACACAAAAAACAATTACCATTTTATTTATTTTAAACACCAGGGCTTTATTTCCTCTCATAAAGCTTATTGCTATAAAAAAAAGAGAAGCAATAACTGCTGCCACAATTCCACCTCTTGAAAATGTAATCAAACCTCTATATACAAAAGAAACTAATAGAAGGAGCTCTATTATAAACTGGAGTCTTACTACTTTATTCAGTACTAAACGTGTTAAAAAAATAAAAATAGCAAGACCTAGAGCAGTTGACACTTGATTAGGACCATAACCACCAGATGCAGTATAGTTAGCCCCTGTACTAGTTACAACATCCAAAATACTTGGAGCATATAAAAACAAATAAGCAAGCATGGAAACTATTGGAAGTACTGCAGCAAACATAATTTTTGATAGTTCCTGCATAGACACTTTACGTTTGTAACAATAAAATGCAAAAAAGCCCAAAGATATAGGTCCACTTAAATTAAAAGCTATCATTTTTCTAATTTCATCTTCTAAATTGTATTCAGAAAAGACCACTGTTGTTAACAACAGTAGTATGTATATAATATATATTAGTCCTTTTAATTTTTTGAACTCAGAAAAAAAACCTACAAGAGCAAAAACAATTAACATATACTTTCTTGATTCGTAAAGAATTAAGCCATTTGTCATTCTGAAAAACACGTCACCCGCAGCTAAATATGCACAGACAATTAACACAGCGAATGTTTTGTTTTTTGCTGAAAAAACATACAAAAAACTACATGCCATTACAAATACATTAAGTATTTTGGAGCTAAATGGTATTGTATATATTACAATACCAAATACCAAATGCAATACAAGTAAAAAAAGTTCTCTATTTTTTTTAAATAAACTCACTAATAAAAAGGTATCTATAAATATTATTATTCATACAACTTTAACACATTGTCAACCATACTTGAAGCCGTGTATTTTTTTGTAATAAGATGTTTAAACTGTTTTGCAAGTTTATCACTAAATTTCTGATTTACTATAAGTTTACTCACACCATTATAAAAAGACGTATAATCTTCGGAAGCTACCAATAAACCATTAATTTCATTATCTACTACAATTGCACATTCCCCAACATTAGTTACGACTACAGGTAATTTCGCATATCCATACTCTAATAATGCAACTGGGAGTCCTTCGGATTTTGACGATAATACCCCAATAGTACTTTGTGTCAAAATATGACTTACATCTGAACATGTTCCATACACAAATACATTATCTTTTAATTTATTTGCATCAATAAATTCAAAAATTGACTTTGAATAGTCATCATTAAAGTTTTTTCCCACCAAATGTAATGTCCAACCAGGGTGTTCTTTTTTTATTTTTAAAAATGCATTTAATAAATTTAAATGATCTTTTTGAGCTCTTAAATTTGCTAAACAAACAATTCTTTTTCCATCTTCTCCTTTCAAATAAGTCTCTTTTTTAGAATCAACGGAATCAGATACAAAATTAGAAAGATAGACTACATTATTACAATGCAAGTTGTCCTTCGCCCATTTTTTAAGTTTCGTATTTACCGCTATAATTGTACTAAAAAAAAATGAAATTATTTTTAACACTGCATATGCTCGGTTGTTTAAGTTTTCACTATCACCGTAATGATCATGCCAAACAATTTTTAATTTGTAATTAAGTATTTTCATCAACCCTGCTAAAAAAAAAGACGATGAATGAGCGTGAATAATTGTTATTTCATTTTCCTTAATATATTTTTTTAGTAAAAAAACTGCTTTAAAATCAATTGCCTTTTTCTTCTCCAAAAACAAATAACCAACGTCCTTGTCAATAGTTTTTAACAACACCCCTTCATCTCGTGTAGCACACAAATAAGAATCTATGTATTTTGATAAGCTATTAGCATAAGTTACCGCAATACGTTCAGCTCCTCCGGCTTCTAATGAATCAATTAATTGTAATACTTTCATTTTAACAATAGTGCTATTTCGTTCTCAAATTTTTCTAAAGTAAATTCACTTGACCAATCAAATGCACCCTGTACCTTTTGAGCATATATTTCTTGCTTGGTAAGGTATGTTTCAATTTCAGATACTATCTCACCCAAATTTGGATTAACCAAACTTCCTCTTTCCCCCATACCCAACATGTAAGGCACACAAGAAACAGGAGTACTTATTGGCAAACAGCCTAAACACATGGCTTCTGCAACCACTTTTGGCCATCCTTCAGACTTCGATATAAACACTAAAAAATGAGCTTGTTTAAAAGCTTTTTTCACTAGTTGCTTATCCACATTACCATGCAATTTTACAGCTTCTGATATTTTATGTTCTAAGACATAACGCTCAACATTTTCACGCTCAGCTCCTTCTCCATAAATATCTAATGCAACATCATGTCCGTTATTTAATAATTCATGTACTACTTGAACACTCAATAAAGGTTGTTTTCCAGTTGTTAAAGCGCCGACAAAAATAAATTTTATAGTTCCATCTAAGGCTTTGGGTGTAATGGGTTCAATTTCTTTTTCAGCATAAGTAGCTGTAAAGAAAGGAATAATATTTTTTGATGTGTCTTTCCAGTCACCATAAACCAAAACTTTAGTGTTTCTGGTAAGAAATGTATTTTTCAACAGCCATTGTTGTAATTTGTATGATAAGGGTTGTTTCGATTTTGGATCCCAATTACCAGCATACTTGACCGTTTTCATTTTTTTTGGAAAAAGTATTTGTACAAAACATCCTAGCAAACTTATATTCCCTGGGCAACGTAAATGAATATGATCCGCCCATTTCATTGCTACGTATATTTTGTATAACATCACTGGGAGATAAATTAAGCTCTTTAAAATATCCGCAACTGATGTAAATGATATAGCAGAAACAGGAAAAACTTTTGGCGAACGTTTAAAGCTTGACAATAGTAGCTTTTTATCATGGATTATAGGAGATATTATCCCTAACTCATCAATATATTTCGACCATAAGTTCATTTCATAAACATATGGAGCATAGGAAAAAAAATCATCCCCTTTCTTAAGTGTCGGCGCTAAGGTAACTATCAAAAACTTCATTATATATATCCTTCTGAATTATTGTTATTAATAACCACGGCTGGAACACCTACAACAGTAGTACCGTTTTCAACATCAGACACCACTAAAGAATTGGCCCCAATTACACTATTATCGCCAATATTAATTTTACCCGCTATTACAGCGTTGGCTGCAATAAAAACATTGTTACCTATCACAGGAACACCTCTTTTAGCCCCCCTTCCACTAACACCTACGGTAACTCCTTGAGCAATATTACAATTTTCGCCTAGTATAGCTTTTGGATGGATAATAATATGACCGTGATGTGCTATATAAAAACGTGGACCAATTGTAGCAGCATATGGTAATGATATTCCCGTTAATACCTCTATCGTTTTTTGAAAAAAAACAGCTCCTAACAGCAATATTTTTTTTAGAATCTTTGGCAATCCACTTCTATAAATTCCGTTAGATATTCTGTATACAAATAAAGCCCACAAGCCTTGTGTTGTTAGCATTAATAGTATCGTTGATTTATTATCACTATACTTCTTATACTTCTCGATATCTAATTTAAATGTTTTCATAGCTTATCTTAAAACTGTAGGCTTGTTAAGGATCAAACTAAACCACCCATAGGTTCTTCCTAATGCTTCCGTTAATGCTGCTTTTTTTTCTTTTGTTGTTATTACATTCACAAAACGCAAACATGTTAATAATAAAGCGATACCGTTCCACTTTATTCGAGCAACTAAACTAGGCTTCGCATATTTTATACGCCAAACATACCAACCATTTCTAACCACCATTTTGCCATACTTAAACTTATTTGGCCTACCATCAGGATCATGATGATGTTCTAATTGTGCTGCTGTATTAACATACAAGTTTCCTTTTTTCGCCAAACGCAAACTAAAATCGGCATCTTCATACAATCCATATCCTTCAAAATAAGTAGAAAATTGCTGTTCTTTAAAAATAGCTTTTTTAAACGACGAAACTCCTCCCATTAATTGTTCTGCAGGATAGGTTTTACCGCTTGGCGGCAAAAAACTAACAGATCTTCCATTGGAAAAAACTGGCATATATCCAGGTAAAGTCGAGTCAAGTAGTCCAAACTTCTTTCTTAATTTAAATCTACTACTTTCTTTTCTAACCCAACCATCATATTCAAAACCAGACCTTGTGCTATTAGTAGTCACCTTACTCCAATAAACTTCATTTGTAATATAACCTCCTACAGCCAATGCATCAGGATGAATACTATAGGTATTTATCAATTTTTCAAAATAATAACGATCTAATATAGTATCGTCATCTAAAAAACAAACCACATCAATAGCCTCTGAAACTTTATCAATACCATAGTTCCTTTGCTTTGTAAGTCCTCTATCTTTATCTAAAACTTTAAAATAAGTTAAATTTTTATAGCTACTTTTATCAAATACCATTTTTGTATTATCATCAACAGAACCATCTATAATCAGGACCTCATCAGGATATCGTTTTTGATTCTTTACAGACTCTAAAAGCGTTAGGGTCGCTTTTGGACGCATATAAGTACAAATAATTAAGCTAAACTTCATACTGATGCCCCTCTTTTAAATAATTTGACCATTGTTTACTACTAGCCCACTGTTTTTGAAACGTTTTAAAATAAGAAATCGGGTTTTTAACCTTTTGACGGCTATAGTATTTTATAAATAACAATGTTTTATAACCAAAAACTTGGGTTTGTATTTTATACGCTGTTTCGAAAAGCATCACTGTTGGTGATGGTTTAGGTTTTATTTTTTCAATATCCCAAGGATGGACGTGCTTCGTTCTAAAACCACCTATTGGAGCTTTTAAATGCAACAAACTTGGTGAAAAACAATACGTTACATCAGCGCCATTATTTCGTAATTGCATACCAAAATCGGCATCTTCTCCAAAACCAAATTCATACTGCATATTAAAATTAAGTCCTTTCAATGCACTTCTTTTTACAAAACTACAACCTGAGCCAAATACTCCCCACTGCATAGGTTTTCCATTTTTTTTCTCATCTTTTAACCGTAAACAGGCCAAGGTTATTGCTTGTTGATTATATTTTTCTACATTATATATGCAATCTTTTAAAAAACTATTTTCAAAGCGAATATCATCATCAGCTAAAAATACCCAATCACTCTTAATTTGTTTTAATGCAACATTTCTAGCATTACAAGCCCCAGTTTGATGCGTAAAAGTATGTAGTATTTTAAAAGGCCAATTTTCATCAGTTATATAATTCAAATCCGATACAGAATTTTCATCGGAGTTCTGCTCAACTATAATTACATTTTCAGGGAGTAGGGTTTGATTTGACAGATCTTTTAACACATCATATAAATACTGCTTTCTCCCAATTGTTGGGATAATAACATCTATCGTTTCAATTACATCTACTTTTATCCCTGAGCTAATACTAATTTCATCTAAAACAGTAGCGTTCATTTTCCGTTTCACATAAAAAAGACTACGTAAAAATGGAATTAGTGCTAGTTGTTTTTTGTAAAGCAACAAATTAAGTAGTAATAGAAACAACCAACTAATTTTATAATGTTGCCTAACAAACTTGAATACTGTAAATAATGAACTATTTGCTTTTTTAACCTCAACTCTATTCTTTAGCAATTTAGGTTCTGAATAACAAAATAACCCTAGAGGCATTGCCAATTTTGCCATTGAATTTAAAAAATAATCAAAATCAGTATCAAAGGTAATTTCTGAAGCCAACATATTGATTACCGAGGCATGTATACCACCAACTACTGCACTCATTTGCCAAGTAGGATACCTTACTTCTTTATTTACTTTTATAAAGATAGACAAATCAACAAACCCAATTACATCTCCTAAAAAGTTATTTTGCATTGGATTGTAGCTCATCATCATTTTTTTATGATGAAATAATTCTGGTATAGCATTAAAATCTATGATATCTGCATTACTTTCCTCATACCAAAAAATAAGTTCTGATGAATATTTTAAAGCAAGTTCTTTTAAAACATTAGCAATTGATAAATTACCCTTAAAATCAATTTCTTTTTTTAAATTAGATTTTAAGGAAACTACCTTTTTATTATTATGACATATTAAAATCAAATTTTATGTGTAATAAGAGATTTGTATAAGTTTATATTTTGAATAGCAATTAATCTTGCATCAAACTTTTCCAACACCCGTTCTCTAGCTTTTTTACCACATTGCAGAGCTAAATGATTATCCGTTAACAAATCTTTCATTTTATGAGCATACTCAACATGGTTTTTAGGAGATATGGTAAATCCTGTTTGCCCATCTACCATCATCTCATTTGCCCAACCTACATTTGAGGTTACCAATGCTTTTTCCATTGACATGGCTTCTAACCAAGTCATAGGAAAGGCTTCTGCAAAACTAGGTAATGTTACCAAATTCGCTTTTGCTATAATTTGAGCTACTTTTGTGTAATGAACTTCTGGTAAATGAGTTACTTTTTCCTTTGCAGCATCTGATAAAATTTCAAAAAATAGTTCTAGTGTTGATTTGTTTTCAAAAACATCAACTACATCTTTACCTAAAAGTAACAAACTAGCATTTGGCTGTTCTTCAACAAGAAGGTTAAAAGCGTGAGCTAACTCCAAAACTCCTTTTTTTCGTATAATTGTTCCGAAATATAAAACTTCTCCTTGGTTGATTGTTTCTGGTAAAGGCATGAAATTATTGGTGCTGATTCCATTATGAACAACATCTTTACATTTCTCAATTCCAAAAACTTCATTAGTTTTTTTAGCTGTAAAGGAACTCACAGAAACAACTTTATCTGCCCCCAGTAACGCTTTCTTTTCAAAAAAATAATTTTTGAACTTCTGTTTTCTGTTATCTAAATTACAAAAATAAGCATCCGAACCATTTAGCCTTATTACAAGTGGGCATTTAAACTTCATAAAAGCAGTAATACCGGTCCAATCAGGTGCTTCCACCAAGTCTATATTCTTCTCTGAAATTTTAGTGTTAATATATTTTTGAAGGTACTTTCTATACAAATACCAACCTAAAACAGCATACGACCTATAGGCGATTTTATATATTGTAATTCCCGCTTCATCTATCACTTCGTCATTATCTTGTCCATATACAAAAATAGACACCACTACATCACTTTTTTGTAATTCTAAAGCTAAATTTCTGATACTTGTACCTAAACCACCTGTTCTATTTAACTTTGGGTGTGGATATTCTGATGTTAAAAAACCTATATGCATTTTTGAAACTTAGTTAAAGTAATCTCTTATTATTCTTTTTGTAAATAGTTTCGCTCCTTTATTATTTAAATGTCCACAACTACTAAATAATGTGTCATCATTATAAAGTCTGGAATAATCATTGTAATGAACAATCGTTTTACTTAATTGATTTGTAAAGGTGCTTTCTATTAATTTAGAACAGAATGGTGCTGTAAAATATTCTACTTTAATATTATTTTTTTCGCAAAATACTTCTATTTTATTAAATGAATCTGAATTATCTGATATTTTTTCAGGCAACCTATAGGGCTTCATTAGGGAGGTACCAAACAATGGACTATAATCATTGAAAACCCCATCTACTCTTTTATCTAAAAACAAATTTGTAAAAACACCCCTAAAACCAATTTTATAATCGTTTACTGCATATCGATAAAATGGTATATTATAACACAAGTTAAAATTCTCTAATTCCGATTCAAAAAAATCTTTTACAATAGGACTCTTTATAGAAGGCAATATGTCAATAGAAGAGGCTAATGATAATTCATCATTATTATACCCGTAATCAACCTGAACGAACAACCTGTCAAAAGTAACTTTATTATCACTTAACAATTTCAATACTAATAAATTGTCTTTTAAATTAGTTCCTTGATCTCCAGCATTTAAAATTTTAATATCATTTTCTAAAAACACATTACTTACAATATGGTTATCTACACGTGATGAACCTAAAAAGATTGCATCATAATGTTTATTTTGTAATGTTATTAAATATTTAGTTTTATTAGCAATCACTTCATTTTCAAATACTTTAGTATAAGCAATATCTAAAACAACTAAAATAACCCCTGTAAAAACAAGCAAGCCAAAAATATATTTAAAAAACTGTTTCATTAAAATTGAAAATAAATAAAATCTGAAGGATTAGAATATACACCAAAAATAATAATTAATATTATTACAAAATATAACTTTACAAAAACAAGTTTACCCATAATAGGGTGTTCTTGTTCCCTAGAGAACCATTCAATTACTAGTAACAATACTAGTATTGGAATTAGTTCAATTGCGTACCTATCAATAGACAAATATTTTATCCATTTATACTCTTCAAATAATACAATTCTTTTTAAATATCCTAAAGCATCTGTAACTGTCGGGGATCTAAAAAAGACCCAAGCGATTGTAGTCATTATAAAAGTAGTTAATATTTGGAATAAATCCTTTACAGCAGGAAAACCTAGCCTATTGGTTGGTATCACTTCTAAATTTCGTCTGTTTTTATTTAATAACAATAAAGGGATAAAATATAATGCATTTAATCCGCCCCATATCACAAATGTCCAATTAGCCCCATGCCAAAACCCACTAACAACGAATATGATTATTACGTTCCTCAACTGATGTAATTTTGAACCTTTTGAACCACCTAATGGGATATATACATAATCTCTAAACCATGTTGATAATGAAATGTGCCATCTACGCCAAAACTCTGCGATATCTCTTGAAAAATATGGATAATTAAAATTACGCATTAAATCGAACCCAAATAATCTTGAAGTACCAATAGCAATATCAGAATACCCTGAAAAATCACCATAAATTTGAAATGCAAAATATACTGCCCCTAAAATAAGTGTTATTGAATCTTTTGATTCATAATCTTCAAAAATAGCATTAACATATATAGCACAACTATCTGCTATTACCACTTTTTTAAATAATCCCCATACAATTAAGGCTACTCCATTTTTAGCCGTTTCATAATTAAACTTACGTTTTGTATAAAATTGAGGCAATAAATTAGTTGCTCTCTCTATAGGACCTGCGACTAATTGAGGAAAAAAAGATACAAAAGAAGCAAATGATATAAAATCATTTGTAGCCTTTAATTTGTTTCGATATACATCTATGGTATAGCTCAATGTTTGAAAGGTATAAAATGATATTCCTACAGGCAGTATGATATTTAATGTGCTTTTATGCATAGGTACTCCCAAGGATTCCCATGCTAACACCCAATTATCTATAAAAAAACCATAATATTTAAAAAAACCTAAGAGACCTATATTAAATAAAATACTCACCCAAAGTAGTACTTTTCTTTTTGTCTGAATACTAGTTTTATTAAGTTTTACCCCTATTGTATAATCAACCAAAGTACTTAGTAGTATCAATAACAAAAAACGCCAATCCCACCAGCCATAAAAAACATAACTAGCGACTAGAATCAATATGTTTTGAAGCTTTACATGTTTTTTAAAAACACCCCAGTAGAGTATAAATACTGTAAAAAGAAAAACTAAAAACTCAATAGAATTAAAAAGCATGCCTTTATATAATTATTTTTAAAATAGTGTTCATTTTTGGCTTAGGTCTTATTCTATTTTTAAATTTATTTTAGAATCTCCCTTATGGTCTTCCAAATATTTTCGGAAGCATTTCCTTGTGGTGATTTTGTTATGATGTTAAACCATTCTTTAGTTGGACTAATATCTACCTCTTTTTTATAAGCCTTTAAAATAGCTTCTCTAATACCTGACTTTGAATTTAACCATAAAACAGAATCCTTAGTAGGCATAGATCGAAAATGAATAAAATTATACATCTTTTTTGTTGACCATTTAGGGTCATTCATTTTCTCGGTTTGATAGTTAAAATAACCACAAGGGTTATTGTGTAATACAAAATCAAACACCATTGAAGATGCGACATTTAACACCAAAAAAGAATGTTTACATGTGTTGGTTAACAATGCCAAATCCTTTTTAGCAGGCATAATGGTATTCCAACTATCACCTATATTTTCCCATACAGGATCCACTGAAAAAATCACATCCTTAAATTCATCCAATATTTCTTTGTATCTACCTGAAAAATCAACTGGACATTTCCTAAAAATAATACCAATATTAAACCCTTCTTTATTTAACCCCCTAACTATCTGAGCTGTATCTTCTAAATAAAATTCATCATTTGGCGAAGTAGTACTATCATCTCCTGAAAAACAAATGTATTGCTTAGTACTATCTAATTTATTTTCTTTAAAAAAAAACTCTTTTTCTAAATATAAACTACTGTCCAAATGTGGCTCAAACTGAGGTGTACCAGTTACAAGTACCTGATCCCTTTGAACAGAAGGTGTGTATTTTAATAGCTCCTCTTTCATAAAATCGCTCCAAACAAAATAATAGTCTGTTTTTACTAAAAGTGTCGCTTTCGGTAAATTATCCCATGAAAAAATAAACGTTGCAGTAGGTATTTGTAATTCCTGTGCTGCCAATAATGGAGCTACAGCCGTAATTGGTCGTTGATTGGTACAAAAAACAAAGTCTGGGGCTTCTTTTTTTAGTTGGCTCAATGACTTTTGAAATAACTCCGTTTTCCTTTCTAAACTATATATTTTATCTAGTACCTTTTTGAGTCCTTTCCTAGAAGAATATCTCCATACTAAAAAGTCAACAAATAAACTTTTAAGAGCATTTTTTACCCCTTTATAAGAACTAGGAAAAATATAGGTGATATAAGCATAATCATTTGTTTCCTTATTATTAAGCTTCAATTCAATTATGATTTTAGCTCTTTTATATAAATCAGAAATTGGATTTACAGGACTATTGGGTGTAGAAATTTCTTCATAACCCAACTCTTTTTTCAAAGGAAAAGCAGTATTGTTCCAGAAAATAATTTCATTATTTAATCTCTTGCCAATGTCGTAAAACTTAGTGTACGCAAAATTTTTGAGACCTACACCGTCCGGTAAAAAAACAAATATTTTCATTGATAACTATTTCGGTTTGGTGGTATAGTACTATTTATACTTGACACCTATCCCATTAAAACTAAATAAAAAGTTACAGTTGTTGCGTATCATACTTATTCTACTTCTTGCAGTAATAAGTTTAAATTCACCCATTGCCATATATGAAAACTAGCATCATTATCGCCTGAAAGATACAACTCCCATTCTTTTTCTAAGCTTGCGAAATTAAACCATTTAGAATACTTAGAACGCTTTAGCTTGGCTAAATTATCAACAACAAAATCTTTTAGCTCTTCTCCCAACCACTCACGTTGGGGAGTCTGAAGAGGTCTTTTGGGTGCATATGTAATGGTATCGCTCAAATATTCTGACACCAATTCCCGTAACAAATACTTCTGAACTCCTTTATTTATTTTATACTCCAATGGTTGCGCAAAAGCATATTCTACTAATCGATAGTCTAAAAAAGGTTCACGTAATTCAGTACTATAAGCCATCGAAACTCTATCGTTAAAACGTAATGCTCTAGGGATTTTTGTATAAAATAAATCGCGATATTGCATGTCCAAAATACGGTTACCAAATGGTTTTGGGTATATCGGTTTTTCTGCAAGCCCTAAGAAGTCTTTCTCCAATACATTCGGTCTAAATGGCGATTTTTTCACCCCTTGAATTGTTGCTTCCCCTTGCTGAGTATAATAATCATATCCCGCCCATTGCTCATCCATTCCCTGCCCATCTAGCAATACTAACACTTCGTCTTTTCTAGCTTGCTTAAAAATTTGACTATAGGCTATGGTTGGTATACCTCCAAAAGGTTCATCTTGAATAGCCGAAATATATTTTATTTTATCATTAAAGTTCGAATCTGGCCGTAGCAATACTTCTGATAAAGGATTATTAGTTAAGCCTATCATTTCCTTCACCCAAGGCAACTCATCATATCGTTCATCATCAGTATAAAAAGTGTATGCTTTTATATTTTCTTTCCCTTCTATTTGATTTACGAATGCCAGTAATGTAGAACTATCTAAGCCTCCGCTTATGTTAAAACCTACATTCACATCTGCTCTAAATCGCAACTCGATACTATTCTTTAATAATTCTTTATAAGTAGACTTTACCTGTTCAAATGATTCCTCTTTTTGATATTTTAAAACTTCCTTCTCAAAAAAATACCATTTTTGAGAAGTTAATTTTCCTTTTTTATAGTTTAAATAATGCCCTCCTGGTAATTGTGAAATCGCTTCCCAAAATGTTTCTTTTGGCATACCATAACTCCCAAAAGCCAAATAACTAGCCCATACTTTTTCTGCAGGCCTTTCCTTAATCCCAGCTTTATGTAAAGCTTTAATTTCTGAAGAAAAATAAAATGAATTCTCCGAAATATGATAAAAAAAAGGCTTTACACCAAAGCGGTCTCTTGCAGCAAATAATTCTTCTTCTTTGCTATCCCAAATAGCAAAGGAAAACATCCCATTTAATTTATGCAAGCAATCTCCCCCCCATTTAATATAAGCTGCTAGCAAAACTTCTGTATCAGAATTTGTGCTAAAATTATAATCTTGTAACTCCTTTTTTAGTTCTAAATAATTATAAATTTCACCATTGAATACTAAAACATATCTTTTATCTTGTGAAATGAAGGGCTGATTTGCAGCTTCTGACAAATCTATTATCGATAATCTATTATGTCCCAAAACACAACTTTCATCTTCCCATGTTCCTGTAAAATCAGGACCACGATGTTGTTGAATTTTCAGCATAGATTGCAATGTCCCTATATTTGATTCTTTTCCTATGATTCCTGCTATACCACACATACTATATTTTTAATAAAGTAACCATTTCTTCTGCCCTTTTCCAATCATCCATAGTATCTATATTTACATATAATTCTTGAGGGGATTCAATATAAGCAATCGAATTTCCAAACAAAGATTTTTTTTCTTTTAATACAGCCGTTTTTGTTATATATATACTACCATCCCTATGATATGTTTTTGGAAGCTCTTGTCGACGTGAAATAATTTCTGATTCACCTGTAGCTATATTCAAATTACCTGATGAATTTACTTCAAAACTCCAATGTGGATTGTATTCATGTGGCACTTCCAATACTGAAACTAAACTATCGGTTTGTTTAGTCATAAACTTTTCAACAGCTTCATTTAAAAAAGCTACAGTTCTAAATGGGCTAGTAACTTGAAGTAAACATACCGCATCAAAAAACTCTCCTTGAGCCTCATAGTATTCCAGCGCATGTAAAATTACGGGCAGTGTTGGAGAAGCATCTGCCGCCAAATCAGAAGGGCGTTTAAAAGGAACTTCCAATTTTAATTGTCTACCAACCTCCATAATTTCTTCAGTATCCGTAGACAAAACTACTCTGGATAAGTATTTCGATTCTAAAGCTACTTCGGACGTGTATTGCATTAACGGTTTTCCGCTTAGTTTTTTTATATTTTTTTTAGGCACTCCTTTTGAACCACCTCTAGCAGGGATTAATCCTAATATTCTCATAATAATGTAATTATAGGGTATTTTTCATCAATCTCTTCCTTCTTTTTCAAATAATCATTTACAATTCCTTTTTCTATATTAAGATAAGCTTCTCTTAACAACGGTACTGTAACATCCTTTAATCGAAACACTTTTCCTTTTTGAGTTTGTATAGTACCTATTAAGGAATCATCAATATGATGTTGAATTACAGGAAGTAAATCTTTTCCTGCTTGATAAATCACTTTATTTCCTAAATCATGTAAACTATCCGATAGTTCACATACTGGCCGTAATTGATGTAAAACGGGGCCTTGATCCACTTTTGCATTGGCAACATGAATAGTAGCTCCTATGCAGGACAACTCATTATAAGCTATTGGAAATAAATTTGTAGCTGACCCTTTGTAATACGGTGATAAACCCAAATGTAAGTTTATAATTTTGTCTTCGTATTTTTGCAATAATGGATCTTTAATAATGGATGTTCCAAACAATATAATTCTATCAGGATTAACCGAAGTAATCATTTCATACACTTCCTGTGTATTTATTTTCCCATGTTCTAAGTTAATGCGATTAACATCACTTGGAAAATCATTATAATTGCTGAAAAAAGAATATTCACTTTCTAACCTAGCTTGAAAATGTTTTTTTGTAAAAACAGCCTCCTCTTCTATAAGTTCAGTAGTGTCTTCTATTTTTAATGATTTCTTTTCTGTAATTATTAATTTTAAATCAAAGCATTTACTCAATTGATGCGCTATATATTTATGCCTTAAACTATCACTTGTTAAAAAAACAATTTTACCCATTACCTATACCAATTACTTTTAGCTCCTTCTGCAAAAATATTTTTATTTCCGAACAAATTAAATTTCCCTCCTGGTAGATCATTACAATCGTATCTTGAAATCATTAATGGATTGCTTTCTATTTCAGTAGAGATTGCTCTTTCCATTGAAAACCCCAATTTCAAATTAAAAGAATCTCCAATTTTCCTAACATTATTACACGCTTCTTTTGAACCGTATGGATAACTTATGGAGTACGCTTCTTCTCCAAACTCACTTTTAAAAAACGATTGGGAATTTAAAAATTCGTTTCTAATCTTCTCCTTGGTCAATAAACCTAGTGGAACATGATGATGAGAATGGGACCCTAACACTCCTTCTTTATATAATGTTTGTAATTGACTTTTATTGAAATACAAATCATCCACCACCTTTTTTTTGTCAAACAATGCATCAAACAATGGATTTATAACTTCCTTTTGTTGCTCATAATTCAGTTTAAAATTTAACAAATATTTTAAATGAGCTGAATCTTTATCATCATAATTATAATGAATTTCTCCTAACTTTTTTTCTCTCTCTGTTATCCCTACCTCAAAATTAGCTGCAATAAAATCGATTATTTCTGCAGATGATATTTGAGATCTAACCATATGAATCTGATGTACCAACGAAACCTCTCGTTTGGTATAGTTCATTGTATTAATAAAAAACACATAAGGTATCCCTAACTTATTTAAAATTGGTCTTGCTAGCTCATACTGTTCAGACAAGCCATCATCAAAGGTTATTAATATATAATTTTCATCAAATTCCTTTTCTCTAAAAGATCGTAATTCTTCTTGGGAAATAAACGTACCATGTTTTGCTAATTCTTCTAATTGTTTTTGGAATTGTTCAGGAGTTACACCAAATATACTGGGGTATTTATTCTCAAAACTTTCTCTTATATAATGGTAATTAGAGGCTACGAGCATTTAGTAAACAATAGTTTTATGAAACGTAAGTGGTGTATTAGCTAATATTTCGGCAATACGATCACCCGATGCTCCATCACCATATATATTTTCCATCCGTATTTCCGTAGTTGTCATTCTACTCTTGATAGCTTCTTTTATTAATTCTTTATCATAAACTACATCCAATACATTCGAACCTCGTTGTCTTCTGTTTTGACGAGTACCTATGTTTACGGTAGGCACCCCTAAATAAGAACATTCTCTAATCCCTACACTGGAATTACCTATCAAACACTTACTATTCACTAATAATCGTAAAAAATCATTAGGCTCCATATTTTTAAAGAAATGGATGTTTTTAGGTTTTGTTAACTCTCTAAATGTACGGATACCTCCTGAAGTTCCATCAGAACCTGCATCTACATTCGGCCAAAACCAAAAAGTCGGTATATCAAGCTCATGTACAGCTTCAAGTGTTTTTAGTACATCTGATTTTGCCGATTCATACTCTGTAGTTACTGGGTGTTGCATTACTACTAAATAACCTTTTTCCCAGTTTATAGTTTCTCCTACACCTCCATATTTTTCAATAGGATTGAAATTTAATGCAGGTTTTAGTTTAATCTCGTGCGCTAAATCTATGGAAGGACAACCAGTGTTAAATACCATATCAGAGTTTTCCCCCATTTTAATGACTCTATTTTTCGCATCTTCTGAGGCAACTAAATGTAAATCAGCTAATTTTGTATTCGCATGACGAACTTTTTCATCAATATTCCCTGTTACTTCTCCTCCTTGGATATGAATTAAAGGAATGTTTTGGTAAGATGCTGCAATACTCGTTGCGATAGTTTCAAACCTATCAGCAATAGTTATCACTGCATCTGGTCTAAGATTATAGAAAACATTAGCCAACTCCATCACACCCAATCCGGTTGTTTTTGCCATTGACGTTGGTGTTTCTCCTTCCAATACCATAAACACCTTTTCCGCTATTTCAAATCCGTCATTTTCTATAAACTCTACTGCATTACCATATCTACCCAATAAAGCCGAGCCAGCAATTACTAACTGTAACTCTAACTTTGGATGATTTTTAATAGCTGTTAAAGCTGTTTTTATCCTACTATACGAAGGACGCGCAGTAACGACTACGCATATTTTTTTTACAGACATATTACTCTTCAAACTCATTATGGTTTAGAAATCCCCATTGTTCAACATTTTTAGTTAATTTCTTCCCTAAAACTTGTTTGTATTCGCTTGCTAATATACCAAAACCTTTAGGTTTTTTAGTTTCTAGATCTGAAAAAGTAATTACATGTCCTTCAGGAAGGTTTTTATTTACAGCCAAGGATTTTTCAAAAATCTGTTTTAGGTCGGTAAATTTCGAATTATCATTTTTATCGATTGGGTTTTGTAATGCTAATTCTATATTCCGAACTGCTCGCACCAAATCGGTCGTTTCTTCCATTGTTAAAGAAGACTTAGCATCTGGGCCAAACATTTCTTTATTAAATACAACATGAAATTCTAATATTTCTGCACCCAAAGCAGTTGCTGCAATACATGCCTCTATACTTGCAGAGTGATCAGAAAACCCTACCGGTATCTTATACTTTTCCTCTAACTCCTTCATTACATTTAAACCGAATTGCTCAGGAATAGTTGGATATGAAGTTGTGCATTGTAATATAGAAAAAGCTACATTTCTATCCTTTAAAAATTGAACTGTCGCGTCTAATTCTTCATAAGAACTCATTCCCGAAGAAATTATTACAGGCTTTCCTGTTTGCGCTATTTTTTCTAACAATACAAAGTTATTAACTTCTCCAGAACCTACCTTGTAACGTGCTATACCGACTTTTTCAAGTAAATCTACAGCAGCATTACTAAAAGGAGAGCCCATAAACTCCAAACCAACATCATCACAATGCTGTTTTATTCCTTTCCACTGCTCTAAAGTAAATTCCATGCGCTTCCAATAGTCATATCGAGTAGCATCCTGTTTAGAGAATTTCACTCTAAAAGGTTCATGAATACTACTTTCAGCAGTAGCGATATGTGTTTGAAACTTTATGGCATTACAACCCGTTTTAGCAACAGCGTCTATGTACGCATGTACTGTACCTAAACTACCATCATGTGCTTGCGCGATTTCAGCTATTATGAATGTCATTATTCTACAATTTAATTATCAAGGATAGGGTATCTAACTCCTTATTAATACTATATGAATACAAATGATTCCTATACTTAAATATCAATTCTTTCGTAACGAATGTATTAATTTGATTTAAGTTATAATACAATAGATTATCTTTTTTTAGAAATCTTTTAATCCTATTTTTATAATCTTGTTTTTTTGATACTTCTTTAAAAGTTAACTTAATAGTTTTCCCTTTAAAATTATTTAATTTTTCATACAAATAGTAATCAACTTCATACATTTTGTTAGTGCAATCAAACTGAAAATCAATTGTGTCTTCTAATTTTAAAATATCTTTTTCGGAAATAATAGTCCCCCAAACATCAATGTTAACCTTAGTTATATTATTATTTATATTAAATAGTTGATTACAATAATTAATTCTTACAATATTTTCAGGAACTAAATCGCTTGTCAATTCTTTCCTTAACCTACTATGGAATGATGGGTGGTATTGATGCAATAATAACAACTCCTTATCGTAATACTCCAAGGCTAGTCCGCTATTAACCATACGGACATGAGCATCAGTATCTTCACTACCCCAAAAATGATAAAACTCATCAAATCCGTTACATTCTTTTAATTTTTGAACAGGAAATAAGGTTAATCCTGTAGCTTCCTCATTACTTATTTTTATAGTTTTATAGGCATCAAAAGAAATATCTTTTTTTGTCTCTACTGCAGATAAATAACCCACTTGAAAATAAACTACTTTTTCCAATGACTTCAAATCATACAATTTTTCTATAAAATTTTCTCTATAGAACATATCAACATCTGCAACGAAACAATAAGTTGTATCTATAAATTTTAATGCAATATTAATTGCCCTAGATTTATTCCATGGCTGGTTATTAGTATTGGAGTAGATATAGTTTACATGATCATATTTACGCAAAAGTTTTTTAACAGCATCACTAATATTTTCATCACTCCCATAGTCAATAAATACAATCTTAAAATTTTTATTGGACTGTCTCTCTAATGAATCCAAAGATTTCTCAATACGGTCCGTATCTCTATTCCTAAAGGGGTATATAAGTGTTATTTCACAACTCATTTTCAACTATCTTGTATTTATTAAGTACTTGTTTTTTTATACTTTCAATATGATACTTTTCTTTTAACTCTTGATTATAAACAAAAGCCTTTTCGATCATTTCTTGATTATTCAATGCCGTTTTAATCGTTTGTTCAATCATTTTTCCATTATTACAGTCATCAATTAACAATCCATTTTGTTTATCCTTAATAACCTCTTCTGTAACGCTTCCTGGATTCGACTGAATAGGAAAGGCTCCCATACAAATAGCTTCTAATAATGTATTTGGCATTCCATCTGAATTACTATTCCCTATATAAATCAAAGCTTCTCCCATTAGTTTTAAAATAGCCAAATGAGATAACTGGTTTTCAGTTTCAAAAATTTCAACCTCAAAGCTACTATTTTGTTTTTCTTTATGATAAAAAGACACAAATTCTTTAGTGGCACCAAAAACAACCACTTTTAAATTTTTATTAAGAATTTCACTCCCTAAATTTATTAATGACTCCAACACAATATTGGCCCTTCCTGATCTATTTTCATATCCCTTTAAAAGAATTATATTTCTGTTTGAAACAGGCTTTATGTATTGATTATAGTTTTCCAAATCAAAACCACCACCACCCGGAAAAACACCTAAATGAGTATTTTTAAACCCCAGCTCTTTAGCAATCACCGAATCTCTAAAACAATCGGTAAACAAATAATCCACTTGTGGTAAAATTCTTTTAATATCAACTAAATATGACTTTATATTTCTAAAATAAAACAAATCACTCCCCCAAGAAGAATATATCCATTTAATTTTTGGATTCTTTTTCATTACAGATTCAATAGGAACACAAGAAACATATAAAGCAAATGAATGTACACAATCTGGCTTAACAAGGTTTAAATAATTTTCGAAAGATTTCTGAATTTTTCTTTCAAAAAAATATTTATACAATTTAGGAAATTTATTTTTAAGAGTCACACGCCCCTTAAAGTCATTAAATTTATTTCTCCAACCATTTCCTTGCTTTACCCAAGGTATTTCGTTAGAATAGCCACCATCGTAAACGTCAAACCAAAAAACTTCATGCCCAGCGTTTTCAAGTTGTTTAACCCATCTTTTAAAATGAATTGAATTCATGGAGACCATTAATATTCTCATTCTTTCCTTTTTATATTTTGCTCATAAGATAATTATTAAAAAGGGCTACATGCTAATAAACCCTTTTTCAATTTTTCTATTTTTTTGGGATCAGGTAATGAATCATATTTTAAAAAAAAGCCTTCAGCGTCCCTTTCGATATTTATGTTCTGATTAACTTCAGGTCGATAAAACTCCATTCCAACAGATTCAAAATAATCCTGAAATTTCACACCATCACCAAATAACTTATCCGAAAACTGTTGCCACACTGCGGGTATTCCATATGCATGTGAAACAATAATCCCGTGCAATGAAGAAGAAACAACTTTTTCACATTTCAAGAATTGCTTTGTTGTTGCTTCAATATCATTGGTATGTAAATTTATTACTAAAATGTTTTCATTATCCTTATAAAGCTCATTAATGTCATTATAATCCATAACATGAGGCACAATTCCTAAAGTAAACTGTTTTTCCATTACCGGATTAAAATAATCGGGTAATAACAATGCAGGATCGCCATACACAGCAGGCACATCAAAACCTTGTTTTAAAAGATGATTCCTAGTTTGTGGCCCTCTAACGGCTAAAAATTTGGCCTTTTTAATAGGGTATTCTCTAGAAATTATTCCACTACCCCAAACGATACATTTAGTATTTACATTGGTTAATATGCTTCCAATGGTTACATAAATCGGGTGGAATAAATTTTTAAAGCTACGCTTTCTAGGATCTGAAAACACAACTTTTTTATTAGCAATTTTCTCTACCAAATACTTCCCTAACAAATCGCCATAATTTTCATAATCACTTTTATGAAAGTGTTTTTCACTCCACCAAAAAAGCCTGACTTCATCCATCATACCTATAATTTTAATTCATTTATCATTATTCCTCCAATGGATTATAAACGTCTAATATTTCAATCTTTTTGGATTCTTTACTCTTTTCTATAAATTCGATTGCTTTCATTTGAAAATCGGAATCATCCTGATTAATATAGGTAACATTGTCATCATCAAAATAACTCTTATACACCATTAAAGCAATATTATTTACTGCTATTGTAGGCTTCCCCATTAATTTAGCCTCTATTAAACAACCTGAATAATGAGTTATATGCAATAAAGAGTTTTGTATTGCTTCAGGCAAGCCCATTTCGTGAAACTCTTGAATAAACACTTTATCCTCTAAGTCATTTAATTTTAAAAATGAATGAATATCCTGTACTTCAAAATAATTTCTAGGATGCAATCGTAACACCCATTTTTGAGAAGTTGACTTCATTAATTTTAAAATAGGTTCTGACAAAAAATATTCTAAAGTAAAAAGTGGCTGTATGCTATATATAATATAATCCTTCATATTACTTGAATCATATTTGTTTTTGGAATAATATGACACAAATGTATTCCCGATAACTTTCGCTTTAATATTATCATTATGCTTGGCCCATTCTAAAATATTTTCATTTGACTTATCATCCCAAGTCCAATACTCTTTTACCATGGTATTATAACCTGCTTTTGGAATCTTAGTCCATGAAGTAAACACCATATGTACATTTGCTAATGGCCCATGCTGAACATCTATTGTTGGAATACCCAGTTTATTAGCAGCCAAGACAGAGGAATATAAGTCATCTAAGCCATAATAGCCACTATATATTATTTTTTTAGGTGCAATTTTTTGGTATACCATTTCAAAAAATTGACTATTTGAATCTATTTTTTTTGCCCAATTAATAACTTTTTTTTCTTCAAAAAAGTCTAATAAACAATTAAAAATTTCATCGCTTTTTATGAAATCATAAAAAAGGGCATAATCCAATAATTTAATGTCATCAGGTTGCTTTTTTGACAACTTACTTTTTCTTCGATTAATCGTTTTAAATGTTTCAAAATACTTAGCCAGGTGGACAATTGCTTTTTTGTTGAAAAAATTAGAAGGTCGGTACTGATATTCTAACATATAAACCTCATCATGTAACTTATGATAATCAACCATGGAATCAAAAAACCTATTAAAGCGACTAGATTTAAAATCTACCCTCTGCATTTGGGCACTAAAAAATATTAGTTGCTTTTTTTTTAATGATGACATAAAAACAGCATAATGAAAAAAAGCACTAATAAATTTTATAAAGCGAAAGGAGTATCCCTTTTTAGGTTTTTTAACAATAGTATCACTTTTACTTTTAGTACTAAAAAAACCTATATAAAGTTTTATTCTTATCAGAGGCCAAATGTCTACTCCATTTACAGACCATTCATCGACTGGAAATTTTTGTTCAATTTCTATTATTTTTTCTTTTACCTCAACTAATTCCATTTCCTCATAATAATATCAATAATACAACCATTCTTCTTGTCTTAAAAAAATCATCTATAGACAAATATAGACCTCAAATTATAAAAACACCTTTTTCTCTTAAAACTTTTTAGAAAACTATTCAGGGGTTATTTAATTGTTCCCAAGAGAAAGGCTGCAAAATCAAAATCAAACTGACTATCTATATCTACAGAATATAATTCTTCCATTTCATACTTTAATGTTTTTTCAAACGAAAGAGAATTATTATTCAATAATGAAGACACCTTGATTACATAAACAGACCCATTATATTCGTACACTTTTGGACAATCTTGACGCCTAGTAAAATTTGATTTTTTACTTTTTTCTAAAAAGCCATTATCATTTTCTTCAAATAATACATAGTATGGATTTGACGTCGTTTCTTTTACTGATACTACCATATCCGCTTTTGAATTAGTAGCCTCTTCAATCATATTATCTATATCAGTAACTTTCCTAAATGGAGATGTTGGCTGAAGTAAAACAACATAATCATAAAACTCTCCTTTAGCAGCAAAATCATTTATCGCATGCACCAATACATCTTTAGCAGTTGCCGTATCAGAGGATAAATCACTCGGTCTAACGAATGGAATTTCAGCTCCATACTTTTTAGAAACGTCAATTATTTCTTTATTATCAGTTGTCACAACTACTTTATTTATCAATTTTGAATTTAATCCAGCTTCAATTGACCAAGCTATTAAAGGCTTGTCCCCAAGAATTTTAATATTCTTTTTAGGAAGCCCCTTACTCCCACCCCTTGCTGGTATAATTCCTAAGACCTTCATTTAAAACTTAATGTTTTTTACATCCTTTTGGGCTTTCTCAAAGTCATGATGTTTTCCTATATCCAACCAATAACTATTAATAGGGAAATGAGTTACCTTATGATTATTTTCTAATAATTTTTCTAATAAATCTGTAGCATTAAAATGCGAATTATCGGGTATCATTTCTATTATTTCTTTCTTAAACATATATATTCCCGCATTAGAATAATAGGTATATGTTGGTTTTTCAACCAAAGCTTTTATCCTGCTACCATCTGATTCTACTATTCCATATGGAATTTGAACTTTATAGTCAACTGTTGCCACAACCATGTCTGCTTCACTACTTACCAATTCGTCGAACATTTGTTCCAAATTAATATTAGTTAGCAAGTCCGAATTCATTACTAAAACATAGTTATTATGAAATTCTTCTATTTGCTTGACTGCTCCGATTGTCCCAAGAGGTCTATCTTCCGTAATGTAAGAGATTTCTAATTCCTTTGAAGCGCCATCTTGATAATACTCTTCTATGAGCTCCTTTAAGTATTTTACAGAAAGTGTTACATGTGATATTCCATAGGATTTTAACAAGTCTACATTATACTCCATAATGGGCTTTCCTCCTATTTTAAGCATTGGCTTTGGAATATCTTTAGTTAAAGGCAACAATCTAGTACCTTCTCCTCCAGCCATAATTACAGCATCAATAGGTAAAATAGTTTTCACTTTATTAAAATCGATTATTCTAAAAAGGGTGCCATCGGGGTTTAAAACAGGTACAATTTGAAGTTTCTTAGACTTTATAAACTCTATTTTTTCTTGTTCATATTTTCCTTTTGTTAAAAAAGTAAAAGAGGAAAGCATAAATTCCGAAATCGCATTCGCATTGGTCAATCCTTCAATTAACCCTCTACGAATATCACCATCAGTAACAGTACCAATAATTTTATTATTATCCTCAACCATTAATGTTTGCATTAGCGGGTTTTC
>Ga0105354_1000122_pt1 | contig 48686 bp, 46 predicted proteins | sample GOMGulsemesocosm_FD_83658 | JGI IMG/M metagenome (GOLD analysis project Ga0105354, IMG submission 83658) | Methane-oxidizing microbial communities from mesocosms in the Gulf of Mexico - GOM9B Gulf of Mexico | ecosystem: Environmental > Aquatic > Marine > Cold seeps | place: USA: Gulf of America...
AAAATCGTGAAGATTTCAAAAACTTAATGACTAAAATTGGTATTCCAATGGCACCTCAAACTACTGCTAAATCGTTTTTAGAAGGTAAAGAGATTGCTCAAGAGTTTGGTTTTCCATTATGTATCCGTTCCTCTTTTACTTTAGGTGGAGCAGGAGCAGCAATTGTTCATGATGAAGCAGATTTTGATAGATTATTAACGTATGGATTAGAGATTTCTCCAATTCATGAAGTTATGATTGATAAAGCACTTTTAGGCTGGAAAGAATATGAGTTAGAGTTGTTAAGAGATTCAAATGATAACGTTGTTATTATTTGTGCGATCGAAAATATGGATCCAATGGGAATTCATACTGGAGATTCTATAACAGTTGCTCCAGCAATGACTTTAAGTGATAAAACATACCAGAGAATGCGAGATATGGCTATCCATATGATGCGTTCTATTGGAGATTTTGCTGGTGGATGTAACGTACAATTCGCCGTTAGTCCAGACGAAAACGAAGATATTATCGCTATCGAGATTAATCCTCGTGTATCTCGTTCTTCTGCTTTAGCAAGTAAAGCAACCGGTTATCCAATTGCAAAAATAGCAGCTAAATTAGCTTTAGGGTATAATTTAGATGAATTAGAAAATCAAATTACTAAATCTACATCGGCGTTATTTGAGCCAACTTTAGATTATGTAATTGTAAAAATACCACGTTGGAATTTTGATAAATTTGAAGGTTCAGATAGAACTTTAGGTTTACAAATGAAATCTGTTGGAGAGGTTATGGGAATTGGTCGTTCTTTCCAAGAAGCACTTCATAAAGCAACGCAATCTTTAGAGATTAAGCGTAACGGTTTAGGAGCAGATGGAAAAGGATATACTAATTACGATCAAATAATAGAAAAGTTAACCTACGCAAGTTGGGATCGTGTATTTGTAATTTACGATGCTATTGCAATGGGAATTCCTTTAAAGCGTATTCACGAAATCACAAAAATTGACATGTGGTTTTTACGTCAATATGAAGAACTTTTCAACTTAGAAAAAGAAATATCTACATTTAAAATAGATACTTTAGATCGCGAATTATTACTTGAAGCGAAACAAAAAGGTTACGGAGATAGACAAATAGCTCACATGCTTAAATGTCTTGAAAGCGAAGTGTATAAAAAACGTGAAGAATTAAAAATAAATCGTGTTTACAAGTTAGTAGATACTTGCGCTGCAGAATTTAAAGCAAAAACACCTTATTATTATTCTACTTTTGAAGCTGAAATTGAAACAGCAAATGGAGACGTTTACGTAGATAATGAAAGTGTTGTAACAGACAAGAAAAAAGTAGTTGTTTTAGGTTCTGGGCCAAACAGAATTGGACAAGGTATTGAGTTTGATTACTCTTGTGTTCATGGGGTTTTAGCAGCTAAAGAATGTGGTTACGAAACCATAATGATTAACTGTAATCCAGAAACGGTTTCTACAGATTTTGACACAGCAGATAAATTATACTTTGAGCCAGTTTTCTGGGAACATATCTACGATATTATTAGACATGAAAAGCCAGAAGGTGTTATTGTTCAATTAGGTGGACAAACAGCTTTAAAACTTGCCGAAAAATTATCTAAGTACGGAATTAAGGTTTTAGGAACTAGTTTTGATGCTTTAGATTTAGCTGAAGATCGCGGACGCTTCTCAGATTTATTAACAGAGTTAGAGATTCCTTTCCCACAATTTGGTATTGCGGAAAGTGCTGAAGAAGCTTCGGAATTAGCAGATAAATTAGATTTCCCATTACTGGTTCGTCCATCTTATGTACTTGGAGGACAAGGAATGAAAATTGTAATTAATAAGCAAGAATTAGAAGAACATGTTATTGATTTACTAAAGTCAATTCCTGGAAATAAATTACTATTAGATCATTATTTAGATGGCGCAATAGAAGCTGAGGCAGATGCTATTTGTGATGCAGACGGAAACGTTTACATTATTGGTATTATGGAGCATATAGAGCCTTGTGGAATTCACTCAGGAGATTCTAACGCTACATTACCACCATTTAATTTAGGTGATTTGGTTATGGAGCAAATTAAGGATCATACTCATAAAATTGCAAGAGCTTTAAATACGGTTGGATTAATTAATATTCAATTTGCAGTTAAAGACGATAAAGTTTACATTATTGAAGCCAACCCAAGAGCTTCTAGAACCGTACCATTTATAGCAAAAGCTTACGGAGAACCATATGTAAATTATGCAACTAAAGTTATGTTAGGACATAATAAGGTTACAGATTTCGATTTTAATCCTCAATTAGAAGGTTACGCTATTAAACAACCTGTATTCTCTTTTAATAAGTTTCCTAACGTTAATAAAGCTTTAGGACCAGAAATGAAAAGTACTGGAGAAAGTATCTTATTCATTGATAGCTTAAAAGATGATGAGTTTTACGAATTATATGCAAGACGTAAAATGTATTTAAGTAAATAAATATTTTTATTAAATAGCAAAAAAGCTTCACTTATTTAAGTGAAGCTTTTTTATTTAATCCAATTGATGAGGTAATTCTATTCTAATTTTATGTTGTTTTAATTCTTCGGAATAATCATAATGAGAAAAATCTACACGGTCAAATTCCATAACTCTATGTAATTTTGTTTCTTTTCTTTTTATAGCTTTTAGAAAACGTTTTACTTCAGTTTTATCGTTTAAAATTAAACCAGGAACTTTAATGCTTTTTCCATCTACCTTTGCAACCATAGTAAAGTAAGATGAGTTGCAATGTTTTATTACACCAGTTTGTATGTTTTCTGCTTCTACACGAATTCCAATAACCATAGATGTGTTTCCAACGTAGTTAACAGAAGCTTTCATGGTTACTAACTCGCCAACTTCTATTGGATTTAGAAAATCTACAGTATCTACGCTTGCAGTTACACAATAGGCTTTAGAATGTTTACTTGCACAAGCAAATGCAATTTGATCCATTAAATTTAAAATATAACCACCATGAATTTTTCCACTAAAATTAGAATGTGATGGTAACATTAGCTCTGAGATACTTATACGTGAATCGTCTACTTTTTTAAAATTCATAATTTAATTTGAGGTGTATTTGTGAGTTGAGCTTATGAAATTGAATGTATTATTTTTTAATATAATTACTTATTATAATTTGTATTTAGCTCTACTTTTGTGACAAAATATTTAGTGTCACCTAACCAGAAAAACGTTTTGTAACGTTCTATATAAGTTAACTTAACAAAACGTCCTTGGTATTTATTTAGGTTTTCAATTACTTTTTTGTCTTTATCTTCTACAGAGAATTTAAAAATTTGAGCTTCACTAACACCTTGGCTAATTTCTCCTTCCCAAGTTTTAAAAACGACACCTTTGTTGCTGAATTTCACTAATTCACCAGCACGAACACCTTGACTGTAGGTCATAAAATAGATGAAAGCAAAATAGCCTGCTATTACAACTAATATGACTAAAAATGTTTTAATTAAAAATTTCATAATGTTTTTATCTTGTTTTACTGGAGTTAATCTTCATTTTCTAAAGCGCGTTTAATAATAGCTTCTGGAAGCGATTTTTTTGCTTTGGCGCCCATTTTCTTGATTTTTTCAACGCTTGTAATTAAGTTTCCTTTTCCTTCAACTAACTTATTCATAGCGGCAGAATAATCTTTTTTAGCATCGTCTATTCGTTTTCCAACACCAGTTAAATCCTTTACTAAACCTTCAAATTTATCGTATAAAGCACCTGCTTGACGTGCAATTTCTATGGCGTTTTGTTGTTGTTTTTCGTTATTCCACATGGTGTCAATAGTACGTAACGTGGCAAGTAGAGTAGAAGGCGTAACAATTACAATATTAAGCTCAAATGCTTTATTGTAAAGCGAATTGTCTTCGTTTATAGCAATCGCAAAAGCCGGTTCTATTGGAATAAATAATAACACAAAATCTGGCGATTCTATATCGTATAAATCTTGATAATTTTTAGCCGATAGTTGCTCTATATGTCGTTTTATAGAATTTATGTGTGCTTTTAGATAGATTGGTCTTTCATCTTCGTCTGCATTTACAAAACGCTCATAATCGGTTAAAGACACTTTAGAGTCAATAATCATTTTTTTATTGTCTGGAAGATTTAAAACCACATCTGGTAAAACGCGTGTCCCATCTTCTCTAGTAAAATTTTGTTGCACAAAATACTCACGATCTTTCTCTAATCCAGATTTTTCTAAAACACGTTCTAAAACTAATTCGCCCCAATTTCCTTGCATTTTGCTATCGCCTTTTAAAGCTCTAGTAAGGTTAGTGGCTTCTTTAGTCATTTGCAAATTCAAATCTTTTAAGCCAATTAACTGTTGTTTTAAAGAACTGTGCATGCTTATACTTTCCTTTTGAGAATCTTCAACTTTTTTCTCGAAACCTTGAATTTTCTCCTTTAACGGATGTAAGATTTGTTTAATGTTTTCTTTATTCTGAATCGTAAATTTTTCAGATTTTTCTTCTAAAATTTTATTTGCTAGAAGCTCAAAATCTTTACGTAATTGCTCTTGTCTTATCTCAATTTCCTCGTCTCTTTTGATGTTTTGTTGCTGAAGATTCTCAAATTCTGTTGATTTACGAGTTAATTCAGCATTTAAAAATTCTTTTTCTCTTCTAATAGCTTCTCTATCAGTTTCAGTTTTTGATAGATTGTCTTTAAAATTGTCTATTTGTTGATTAAATTGAAGAGTTTGCTTTTCATTTTCAGACTTAGAAAAAGCCTTAAAATCTTCTAATTGTTTTTTAAGATTAGAGTTGCGTTCTTCTAGTGTACTTTGTTCACTTTTAGTTTTTAAACTTGAGAAAAGTTTCCCTAAGTATGCGCCAACTAAGGCTGCGATTATAATGGAAATAATAAGAATTATGTTGTCGGACATTTTAAAAAACAATAAGATTTATTCAAAGATAAGAGATTTCAATTTTAGTTTTTAAGAATAAAAAAAGGATTTTGAAATTCATCAAAATCCTTAATTGTAAATTTTTAATAGGTCTTAGTTACTGATATCTCCAGAACCTAAAATTTTTGTATCCAATTTGGTAGGATTACCTGTATAATCAATATCTCCAGAACCAATAATCCTAGCTTTTAATGCTTGATTTGCAACAACATTAGCACTACCAGAACCTGTAATTTTTACATCGGTTTTATTAGAATTAAGTTTTTTTCCATGAAAATCTCCAGAACCAGTTACTTTACATGTAAGATTATTTGTTTTTCCGTTTAATGTTAAGTCTCCAGAACCAGTTACGCTTGTGGTTATTGTACTGGCTTCAATATTTAATTTCATATCTCCAGAACCGGTAACTTCTGCGTTAAATTTATTACTTTTAAGTGAAATAGTACTAGTTAAATCTCCAGATCCTGAAAGTGTAATTTCAGAGATTTCAGATACAGGTATTGTTACTTTTATTGCATTTGATTTGCTATATTTAAAATATACACCATTTTTAGTTTTTATACTTAGCGTATTGTTTTCTGTAGTTACTTCTATGTTGTCTAATAAATTACTGTCTCCTTCTAGATTTATAGTGCCTTCTTTTCCTTCAACTAAAATAAAGTCAATATCACCAGAAAGTTTTATTATATCATAAGAGTCTACTTTTCTTGTTGTTTTAATATAATTGCCATTACCATCTATTTTATCCCATTTTTGACCGTTACAGTTGGTTAAAAAAAATAAAGAAAGACAAATAATTAGTGTTGATTTAATAAAATTCATGATTTAAGATATTTATATTATAAAGTTAGGTTAATAAATGTACCTTAAGTCTTAAAAAAATGATAAATTACTTCTTAACAATAAAACTTCCAGAAGCAGCATCAAAAGCAACAATATCTTTAGGGAAAAGCGTTTCAAAAACACCTTGCTTTATTAGGTTACAAGGTTGATTAAAGTTGACGTTTTCAGAATTCATTACCAACATTTTATCACATAATTGTATGGCTAAATTAATTTCATGTGAAGAAAATAAAATGGTTTTGTTCGATGTTTTTGCAATGTTTTGAAGTAGTTTTAAAATATATACTTTATGGTACATATCTAAATGTGTGGTTGGTTCATCTAGTATAATCAATGGTGTGTCTTGTGCTAAAGCTCTTGCAATTAGTACTTTTTGTAATTGTCCGTCGCTAAGTTCAAAACATTTTTTTTGAGCTAATTCTAAACAATGTGTCTGTTCTAATGCATTGTTTATAATATCTATATCTAATGCCGAAAGTTTGCCAATCCAATTAGTATATGGTTGTCTTCCAAGAGATACTAACTCAAAAACCGTTAAATTTTTAGATACCGATTTATCTGTTAAAACTAAACTTAATTTTGTGGCTAATTCTTGGTTATTGTAAGAGTTTAAGGCTTTATTATCTATTGAAATTGTACCGTCTAAAGGTTCTTGTAATTGCGTTAGAGTTCTTAATAACGTGGATTTTCCAATACCATTAGCACCAACTACACCAATTAGTTCACCAGGAAATAATTCGAAATTAATACGAGAAGCAATAACCGATGTGTCTTTCTTAGATGTATATCCAATAGAAAGATTCTCAGCTTTTAAAACGCTATGTTGGTTACTTATTTTCAATTAAATATTATCTATTGTTTATTTCTAATTTGTATTATTCTAAACCTCTAAACCTCTAAACCTCTAAACCTAACCTAAAAACTCATTTGTCGTTTTCTTACTAATAACCAAATCACTACAGGTGCACCAATTAGCGACGTTATAGCATTAATTGGAAGTGTATAATCGCTATTTGGTAATTGCGCAATACAATCGCAGATTAGCATCAAAATAGCACCAAATAATATCACTGCAGGTAATAAAATACTGTGGTTTGATGTTTTAAATAACTGCCTAGTTAAATGTGGCACTGCTAAACCAATAAAGGCAATTGGTCCAGCAAAAGCAGTAATGCTTCCGGCTAATAAACTAGCAGCTAAAATTATAATATATCTGTTTTTCTTAAGATTTAAACCCATGCTTTTTGCATAATTATCTCCTAATAATAAACTATTTAAGGCTTTTAAGGCTGAAATACTTAAAACTAAACCAACAATAAATACCATAAAAAAGACACGTAGTTTTTCCCAACTTAGATCGCCTAAACTTCCAAATCCCCAAAAAACATATTGTTGTAGTTGATCGGCAGGACTAAAGTAAGACAATACACTTACTAAAGCAGATGTTAAGCTTCCAAACATTAATCCTATAATTAATAAAGTCATGGTATCTTTTACTTTATTAGCGACTAATAAAACGGTTAATAACACTAAAAAGCTACCTAAAGAGGATGCGATGACTAAACTCCAACTAGAAGATAAAACATTAGCAACTAATCCACCAAATAAGCCGCTTCCAAGAATTAAAATAGCAACACCTAAACTTGCTCCTGAAGTAATCCCTAATACATAAGGTCCGGCTAATGGGTTTTTAAATAAGGTTTGCATTAATAAACCTGAAACTCCTAAACCAGAACCAACTAAAACAGCAGTTAGTGCTTTTGGTAAACGGTAATTTTGAATGATATATGTCCAGTTTTCGTTTTTAGAATTTCCAAAAAGTGATGTAAATATTTCAGAAAATGGAATATTTACAGAGCCTAAGCTTAGGTTTAAAACAAAACAAAATACCAATACTATAGTAAGTATTAGAAAAGTGAATTTGTATGTTTTGTTTATTTGCAAATTATTGTAAAGGTTTAAAAAATGTGGTTTTGTAATCTTCTAACAATTCTGGATGAGAAATTTTAATAATATCTTTTAAAACTAAATCTGGTCTTGCAATACCTAATTCGTAATACGTAATGCCACCTGTTGCACCTGTAGTATTAGAAAACGAATAAATATTTTTATTTTTAAAAGCATTAAATTTTGTGTAATGGGTATTTGCTTTTTCTAAAGCCTCGTAACTTGTATAATAACTTGGGCTTATCCATAATTCTGCTTTTTGTGCTTTTGTAAAAACGGTTTCAAAATTTAAAGCTAAACTACCTTGCTCTGTAGTTTCTTCCCATAAATAATTAACATTAGCATCTTTTAAAATTTGTGCTTCTGTACTTGTTCCGCTAGGTAAATACCAAACATCTTTATACATAGCGCCACTTAAAACAGTTGGTTTATGTGCTACACTTTTGGCTAGTTTTTTAACGTCTAAATAACTAGTTTCAATAGTATTAAAAATTGAATCTGCTATACGTTCCTTATTAAATAATACGCCAAAAAACTTAAGCCATTCTGCTTTAGCTAAAGGGCTTTTCTCAACCCAATCACCATTATAGATAATAGGAATATTAGCGTTTTTTATAGTATTTAAAGATTTACTAGCGCCATCTACACCAAAAGCAACAATAGCATCTGGTTGTAATTCTAAAATACGTTCTGTGTTTAGATTTTCGTTTTTACCAATTTCTATAATTTTTCCGCTATTTATTAAAGCTCTAGTTTTTTCTGAAGAGACATATTTTGTTCCCGGAAAAGCAATTAGAGTTTCTTCAACTTCTAATAATTCTAAAGCTGGAATATGTGTAGTACTTGTGGTAATTACTTTTTGTATTGGTGTAATTATTATGCCATCAAAACTATCTTTATTAAACGTAGATTTAGCAGCGTTTTCTTTACTTATTAAAACATAAGAAAAGGTTTTGTCAGCGTTTTTCCAAGGGTTTTTAATCTGTAAAACTTTATGGCTTCCATAATTAATAATTTTAAAACCTTCAGCGTATTTTAAAACTTTTGTTTGTGATTTGGTTTGTGGAAGAAGACTTGGGATTTCAATGTTTTTTTTACATGAAATACTAAGGATACATAATAATAAGAAATAGAAACACTTCATTTTATGGCTTAAATTTATGCCAAAAGTAACATTATTTCTCTTTTTAAACTGTTAATTCATTTAAATCATTACTTTTGTGTCGAATTTGGTTTTTTATTCTTTTGGAATAAAAATTAAAAGGGAATTTGGTGAGAATCCAATACTGTTCCCGCAACTGTAAGCTTAGTTCTATGTTTTAGAACGCTTGTTATAACCTTCAAGTCACTGGAAATTTTTTCTGGGAAGACAAATAACAAGACGCAAGTCAGGAGACCTGCCTTTTTCATCATCAAAACCGACTTTCGGGTAAAGAGTCTTATGATTATATGAAAAAACTAGGTATTATTCTTATTTTAATTTGTTGTCCGCTATTTGGTTGGGCACAGTTAGACTCTATTCAAAGATTAGACGAAGTTGTTTTAAGTGATGTTAAGTTAAAAAAGCTTAGAGTTAGTCATAAACTCACGGTTTTAACAGATTCTATTTTAAATCAGCAGCCAGCAAATTCCACCAATTTCTTTAGTTTTAATACCAATATCTATTTTAACGAAAATGGTTTTGGTATGGTGTCTTCTCCATCTTTTAGAGGAACAAATGCATCTCAAACAGCTGTTTTATGGAATGGAATTAATATTAATTCACAGTTAAACGGACAAACAGATTTTGGTGCATTGTCTTTGGTTAGTTTTGATAATATTACTGTTAAAAGTGGTGGCGGAAGCGTGCAACATGGCTCTGGAGCTATTGGCGGTAGCATTCATTTAAATAATAATTTAGACTTTTCTTCGGTATTTAAAAATACATTACAATTAAGTTACGCAAGTTTTAACACTAAGCAGTTAACATATAAAGCGCAAGCTAGTACAAAGCGTTTAGCTTTAAGTCTAGGAATAAATAGAGTAAGTTCTGACAACGATTACAAGTTTATTGGAAAAGACCAAAACAACACAAATGGCGCATTTAATAACTCCACATTTTCTGCTAATTTAGGATATACAATAAGTAAAACCGATATTTTAAAATTCTATACCAATACCTTTATTGGCGAACGAGAATTGTCTGCTACTTTAGTTGCGCCATCTAAAAGTAAATACAACGATACGCATTTTAGACATTTATTAGAATGGCAACATATTGGTAAAAATTACACATCTGCATTAAAATTTGCAGCTTTAAACGAAACCTTTAAATATTTTGAAAATAAAGAAAATAATAATTTTTCTGTAGGCGAAGTACAGCAATATATAACAAAACATGAATTTGAGTATAGATTACCTAATAACATCACATTAAATTCTGTTTTAGAATACAATACATTTAATGGCGAAGGTAGCAACTTTGGAAATCCAAGCCGAAACGCTTTTTCGGCAACGCTAATTCTTCAGCAAAAAATAAAGAAATTTGTTTACAATTTAAGTGCAAGACAAGATATAACAACAGGATTTACAAGTCCACTAATTTTTTCTGCAGATGCTAATTATAAATTCTCAAAACATTATATGGTAACTTTAAATGCATCTAAAAATTATAGAGTTCCAACGTTTAACGATTTGTATTGGCAACCTGGCGGAAATTTAGATTTAGTGCCTGAAACCTCTTATCAAACAGATTTTGGTCAGTCTTTAACCTTTAAATCGGTTCAATTTTTATTAAATGCATATTATATTAGAATTAACGATATGATACAATGGACACCAGAAAACGGATTTTGGTCGCCTAAAAATATAAACGAAGTTGAAAGTTTAGGAGCAGAATTTGAAACTTCAATGTCTAAAAAAATTAGTAATCATAACTTAAAAGCAGATTTAAAATACAGCTTTACAAGTTCAAGAAATTTAAAAGATAATAAGCAATTAATCTACGTTCCAAAGCACAAAGGAAATTTTAATTTAGCTTACAATTATAAGCATGCAACTATTTATTTTCAGCAATTATATAACGGACAAGTTAATATTATAGGCGATGTTTTAAAAGCCTATAATGTGTCTAATGCTGGTATAGGATATAAATTTAAACATTTAAAAAACATAGATTATTCGTTAAATTTTAAAGTTAATAATTTAATGAATACTTATTACGAAAACGTAGCATTGCGTCCAATGCCAAATAGAAACTATAATTTACAATTAACCCTTAATTTTTAAACTAATGACATTAAGAAAATTAGCATTTATTGCTTTAGCCAATTTATTCGTTTTTACATCTTGTACAGATGATAACGATGATATTTACGTAACACCAAGAGGTGATTATGAGAACGGATTATTAATTTCTCATGAAGGAAACTTTTTTGGAGGAAATGCTTCAGTTTCTTATGTTTCTGGAGATTTAAATACTGTTGAAAATAATGTTTTTGAAAACGTTAATGGTTCATTATTAGGAGATACGGCTCAAAGTATGGCTTTTAATGGCGATTTTGCATATATAATTGTAAATGTGTCTAATAAAATTGAAGTAGTAAACCGTTATACGTTTGTTAGTGTTGCTACTATAAATACAGGTATAAATAATCCAAGGTATATGACATTTGCTAACGGAAAAGGATATGTATCCAATTGGGGTGATGGCTCTGTAGCTTCTGACGATTATATAGCTGAAATAGATTTAACCACAAATTTAGTTGTTTCTACAATTTCTGTAACTGAAGGACCAGAACAAATTGTAGCACAAAACAATACAATTTATGTGTCTCATAAAGGCGGATTTAACTCTAATAACAAAGTATCTGTTATAGATGCTTTAAATACAAATTCTGTAATAGAAGTAACAGTTAATGATAATCCAGACGAATTAGCATTTGATGTAAGCGGTAATTTATATGTTTTAAGTGAAGGACAAACGTTATATGATTCTAATTGGAATGTAATTGGACATACTTTAGGTGCAATTTCAAAAATAAATACGGTTACAAATACATTTGAATCTTCAATAGAATTTGCAAATGAAGCACATCCAACACAATTTAATATAGAAGGCTCAAAAGCTTATTACTATTTAAATGGTTCTGTTTATTCAATGGATTTGTCTGATACCACTTTGCCAACTACAGCCACAATTTCAGATTTAAGTTTTTATGATATGACCGTTAAAAATGGATTAATACTTGGTGTAGATGCAAAAGATTTTGCTTCTAATGGAGAATTACAAGTTTATAATGCAACTTCTGGTTCTTTATTAAATACCGTAGAAGTTGGAATTATTCCTGGTGAAATTTACTTTAACTAAACCTTTTTTGCTCCAAAAAAAATATAGAAAGCGACTTAAATAGTCGCTTTTTTTAGTTTAATAAAACATCACAAAACCAGAAACCACTTTTACCATTATTAGTGTTTTGTGTATCATACTCACGGTATGTTTTTTCGCCTAATCTATAATTTACTTCTGAAGAAAAAATAGGACCATCAAAACAAAAGGTGTGGAACTCACCATTCTCTCCACAAACATCTACTTCTTCGGGGAAATCTTTTATAAGTTGATGCGTAAGGACTTGACCAACAAAATCTTCGTTAAAGAATTCTGCTTTAGCACAAACTACTACTGCTTTAAAACCTAAATTTATAAATTGAGTAATGAGTGCTTTAGTATCCATTTTCCATAACGGATAAATAGGTGTAATATTAAATGGTTTAAGATTGTTATCTCTATAAGTTCTTAAATCTTCAAGAAAAATATCGCCAAAAACACAATGCGTATAATTGACTTCTACTAAACTATTGGTTGCTTTTAGCATAATAGCTTCGTAATCTTCCATGCTTGGCATTTCGGGTAATTCTATGGTTTTTAATGGCAAGTTTATGGCTTTTGCTTGTGCTTCTAAAACGTTTCGTCTTAAACCATGCATGCTTACTCTGTTAAAATGACTGTTTATAGTAGTTACCAATAAGTCTAAATGATACTCGGCATTTTTCAGAATTAAAAATAAGGCAAAGCTTGAGTCTTTTCCAGAACTCCAATTAAAATAGGTTTTGTGCTTTTGCATTAGTTATTTGGTAGGTTGTTTATATACATGTCTTCATTAAACTTTAAAAAGCTTGAGGAATGTATGCTTTTAGTTATGGGTTTTCTAACTTGTGGTTGTACAACTTTGTTGTTGGCATCAATTTGAGCTAAAGCTTCTGCTAATAATGGTTCGGTTAAACTTCCAAGTTCATTTAAATTTAGTGCATCTTCTGTAATTGTAACACTTGGAACTAATCCTGTACTTGGTACGCCAACATCGTTTTTGTTAACTGTTTTTGCAACTAATGGCTGCATAGCATATAAATGAAGTGGATTTACATTGTTTCTTGTGTAATTTGGAGAATCGTACATGGTTATAGAGGCTTGAGATTTCCCTACCGTTGTGGTTCCAATTTGAACTACGTTTATGTATGGTCTTAAGCTGTTAATTATCATTTCGCTTGCAGAAGCTGTATTGTCTGTGGTTAATACATAAATCGTAGATAAATTTAGACTATTTAATGTTTGATTATTAATAGAATTTGTAAACGTATAATTTTGATTAGAACTTGTTAAGTTACTATTGTAGTTTAATTTTGAAAACACCATGTTATTAAATTGTCCTGTGATTAGGCTTCCTAAAAGTGTAGCTGTATTTACAGAACCACCAGGATTATATCTTAAATCTAAAACTAATTGGTCTATGTTATTAGCAACAAAATTTCCAAAAGTGGCGTTTAGTTGCTCGTCAAACTCGTTAGTAAATCTGTTGTAAACCAAATAGCCAACTTTTTCGGTATCTACGTTAAGTATTTCAGCTTTAAAAATGGGGTTCTCTGTATATGTTTGCTTGGTGAGATTAAAAGTAGTTCCGTTAGAATTAAATGTGTTTGTTGTTGTATTGTAATCTGCTAATTCAATAGAATAAGAGGTTTTCTCCAATAAACTTCTGTAATTAGAAACGGTTAATGTTTGGTTATTTACTTTGGTAAATAAATGTCCACGTAAAACACCTTCAGCAGAAGCACTAGAGTTGGGTAAAATATATTTGACAAAGCCATATAAATCGTTACTTCCTGGAGAAACTCGATCTAAACCGTAAACCATTCCGTTTTGAAGTGTAGTTCCTTGGAACTGCTGTTCTAACGCCAAATAATCGCTTGTTAACCAGCTAAACCTATCTACTGTTTGTCTTTGATAAATTAAGTTTTCAAAGAAATTTTCTGGTGTATTTGCGTTTAAATAAGCATTGTAATCTGGTTGAGCTGATTTATTTTCAACTAAATCCGGAACTAAATCATTATATAAATAATAACTACGCAAACCTTTGTAGATAAAATCATTGATATCATTACTAGATACAGGATTGTCGTCTAAATCTTTTGCACAGCTTGAAAATGCTATAAAAAGTAATACGTAAAAACGTAAGTTTTTAATAGTAAACATAGATATTTTATCTTTTTTATAAATTTACGAAGAAATATTTTTATAAACTCTGTAACAAAACTGTAATTGTATCGTCGTAATAACATAAGCGACCTAAATCATCGTTAACCAAAACCAAAAATGACACAAACCGAGTTCTTACATCTGGTGTTACCTTTTAAAGACAAAGTATTTCGTTTAGCAAAACGATTACTAGTGTCTAGAGAAGAAGCGGAGGATGCCACTCAAGAAGTGTTATTAAAACTTTGGAGTAATAAAAGTAAAATTGAAAGTTATAAAAATGTAGAGGCGTTTTCTATGACAATGACTAAGAATTTTTGCTTAGATAAATTAAAATCTAAACAAGCACAGAATTTAAAAATTGTACATAGTAATTACCAAGATCATAATGTCGCGCTTCAAAAACAATTAGAAACAAACGATAGTTTAAATCATGTTGCTAAATTAATAGAAGCTTTGCCAGAACAGCAAAAACTGGTGATACAATTAAGAGATATAGAACAGTATGAGTTTGAAGAAATTGAAAAAATGTTAGATATGAAACCTACCGCAATACGAGTAGCCTTATCTAGAGCAAGAAAAACCATACGAGAACAACTTGTAAAAACCCATAATTATGGACTTAAATAATATAGAACAATTAATAACTAAATACTTAGATGGTAATACATCGCTTCAAGAGGAGCAACAGTTAAAGCGCTTTTTTAATCAAGAAACTGTTCCGGCTCATTTAGAAACGTATCAACCACTATTTAATTATTTTACAGCAAGTCAGAAAGATACTTTTACAGCAAAACTACCATTAAAATCTAAAACTAATATTAAGTATAAGTGGTTAAGTATTGCAGCTGTAGTAGCTATTTCTTTTGGAATGTATTTTAATTGGTCTATTAATACTCAAGATTTAGGAACGTTTAATCAAGACGAAACTGAATTAGCTTACAATCAATTTGTAGAATCGTTACAAATGGTGTCTAAAAACTTTAATAAAGGCGCAACAAGTGTATCATATTTACAAGAATTAAATACAGCTAATGAGCAAATTGCTTATTTAAACGATTTCCAGAATCCTATAGGCAGAACTATAAAAATTAATAACTAAACTAAATTTTTTGTCCGTTCGAGCGTAGTCGAGAACTATCAAACAAAATGAATTAACAACACTAAAACAAAACTATTATGAACACTATATTAAATATTACCTCGAACATGAAAAAAGCGATCACACTTTTTGCTTTAACTTTATTAATAACGTCTTCTGCTATGGCTCAAGATATCTTTAGTAAATATGCAGACAACAGTAAAGTAACTTACATCTCTATTAAACCTAAAATGTTTCAACTTTTAGCTAAAATGGATATTGATACAGACGACAAAGAAGCGCAGCAGTACATTGATATGGTAAATAGTATAACTAGTTTTAAAACTATTATGACTAGCGATAAAACTATTGCTTTAGACTTTACTAAATACGTTTCTGGAGCTTCAAAAAAATTAGAAGAATTAATGAAAGTTAAGGACAATGGTGTTGTAATGACATTTTATATAAAAGAAGGGAAAGATGCAGATCACGTAAGCGAATTATTAATGTTTGTTGATGGTTTAACAGATATTACTAGCGAAGCTAATGTAGAACTTAACGGAAAAAAGAGAACTTTAGAATCTGTTGTAATCTCTTTAACTGGAGATATAGATTTAAATCAAATCTCTAAATTAACAAGTAAAATGAACTTACCAGGCGGAGACGCTTTAGATAAGAAAAACAAAAAGTAATATGAAGAATTTCATATACATAATTGTATTAGCTCTAAGCTTAGTAGCCTGTAAAGACGAAAATTCTATACAAACTTATTTTGTAGAGCATCAAGAAGCAAATAACTATTCTTTGGTAGATATTTCTAAAACTTTAGTCGATTTTTCTAGTGCAGATCTAAGTGAAGAAGAAACAGAAGCTTATAATTCTTTAGATAAATTACATGTGTTAATGTATAAAGCTACAGATAGTACACAATTAGATTACGAAAAAGAATTAAAAGGCATACAAAAAGTATTTAGAAACCCAGAGTATTCTGAGTTGATGCAATTTAATTCTGATGGAACAAAATTTAAAATAAGCTCTATTGGCGAAGAAGACACAGTAAATGAAGTATTGGTCTTAGCTAGTTCTAATTCTATGGGTTTTGCAGCCATAAGAGTTTTAGGAGATAATATGAAACCAGAAAAGATAGTAGCTTTAATTTCTAAAATTAAAGATGCCAACGTGGACGATAATAAATTAAAAGGCATTATGGACTTTCTTAAATAAGAAGTTTATAGTAATTGGTTAATGTAGAAAAGGCTTTCCGTTTGGAAAGCCTTTTTGTTGTTTTATAGTGTTATATAAACTTATCGTCGTCTTGTTTAATTTTAGGTTTCATTATTAAATTAATTAAAACCAATAAAGCGGTGAGACCAATAATTGTTATCGTAATAAAATGGCTTAAAAAGCCAAATAAACCACCAAATACTAGTAAACCATAACAAATGGCACAAAGTATTAACGTGGTTCTATTAGTAAACATATTAAATTCCTGTATAGTTACTTGGTGTAATAGCTTTTAATTCTGTTTTAATAGCATCACTTACTTCTAAAGTATCAATAAAGTTAGCAATAGAGGTTTGTGTAATAGCTTCGTTAGTTCGTGTTAAACCTTTTAAGGCTTCGTATGGATTTGGATACGCTTCACGTCTTAAAATGGTTTGAATTGCCTCAGCAACTACAGCCCAATTATTTTCTAAGTCAGCAGCAAATTTAGATTCATTTAATAATAATTTATCTAAACCTTTTAACGTACTAGCAAAACCAATTAAGGTATGTCCAAAAGGAACACCAACATTACGTAAAACCGTACTATCTGTTAAATCACGTTGTAATCTTGAAATAGGTAATTTAGCCGATAAATGCTCAAAAATAGCGTTTGCTATACCTAAGTTTCCTTCAGAATTTTCAAAATCAATAGGATTTACTTTATGTGGCATTGCAGAAGAACCAACTTCTCCAGCCTTAATTTTTTGTTTAAAATAATCCATAGAAACATATGTCCAAATATCTCTATCTAAATCTATTAAAATGGTGTTTAAACGCTTCATGGTATCAAATAAAGCCGCCATATGGTCGTAGTGCTCAATTTGAGTTGTTGGAAAAGAATGGTAAAGACCTAACTTTTCTTGTACAAATTTACCTCCAAATTCTTTCCAGTCTATTTGTGGATAAGCTACATGGTGTGCATTAAAGTTTCCTGTTGCACCACCAAATTTAGCAGCACTTGGAATATCGTTTAATAAATTAAATTGTTCTTTTAAACGTACAGCAAACACTTCAATTTCTTTTCCTAAACGTGTAGGAGAAGCTGGTTGACCGTGAGTTCTTGCTAACATTGGAATATGTGCCCAATCTTTAGCTAAGGTTTCTATTTTTGCTAAAACATTTAAGTATTCTGGCACATAAACATCGTTCATGGCATCTTTAATACTTAACGGAATTGCTGTGTTATTAATATCTTGAGACGTTAATCCAAAGTGAATAAATTCTTTGTACTCGCTTAAACCTAAAGCATCAAATTGTTCTTTAATAAAGTATTCAACCGCTTTAACATCGTGGTTAGTTACTTTTTCTATGTCTTTTATAGCTTGTGCATTTTCCGAAGAAAAATTCTTATAAATAGCTCTTAAATCTTCAAATACTGAAGTATTTACAGTTTTTAGTTGAGGTAAAGGTATTTCACATAAAGCAATAAAATATTCAATCTCTACAAGAACTCTGTATTTTATTAAAGCTTCTTCAGAAAAATAATATTGTAATTTTTCTACTTTACTTCTGTAACGACCATCGATAGGTGAAATAGCATTTAGGGCTGATAATGACATAAATTTATGTTGTTTTTTGAAAGGCGCTAAGATACGCAACAAAGTTAAAAGAGCGAAGTTTGAAGCTCTAAGATTTGCTACAGAATTTCAGAAAATTAAATTTTCTTTAATATATGTCTAGCTCTGGCTTTAAAAGCCGCACTTTGAGTACTAAAATCGCGTTCTAAGATAATTCGTAATTCAGGATAAATCCAATCAAACTCTTTACCAAATAAAAATAAAGTATGCATAGCGTAGGCTTTTACGGCTACTTTTTGTTCGGTTATCATCCAGTCAAAACAAGCTTCTATAATGATTTCTTTTTGGGTATTGGTAAGTAACGTTTTTACTTTGCTTTCTTCTTTTCCAAAATATGCTTTGGCAATATATTCGCAAATCTTAGCACAAGGTCTTAATGCAGAATCTAGTTTTATATGTTTTAGATTTGGTAAAAAATCATTTAAGTAAGGTATGAATTTTTCTAGGTTATCGTTACAGAAAAACTCTATAACCCATGCAGCTCTTGGCGATATTTTATCGTTAACCATTAATAAAATCTCAATAAGTTGAGGTAGTAACTCTGGTTGCGAAATAACTAGATTTGCGTAAAACTGACGTTTCTCACGAGAATGATTAACATAGTTTAATTCTTTATAAAGCGCTTGTGTTGTCACAATTTTAGTTATTTTAGATGTTTAAAACAATTAGAATATGAAAATTACAAAAAAGATATTAATTGGATTATTATTAGTCTTTTTAATTGCGCAATTTTTTGGTCCAGACAAGAACCAAAGTAACTTAGAAGATATTAAACCTTTTTTAGTAGAAACTAATCCACCAGAAAATGTTAAGTCTATTTTAGAAAATGCTTGTTTTGATTGTCATAGTAGTAACACACGATATCCTTGGTATAATAATATTACACCTGTAAATTACTGGTTAGCAGATCATGTAAAAGATGGAAAAAAACACTTTAACGTATCGGATTGGGCTAATTATTCTTTAAAGAAAAAAGACCATAAATTAGACGAGTTAATTGAAGAAGTAGAAGAAAAAGAAATGCCTTTAAAATCTTACACTTATACACATGGCGATGCTAACTTATCCGATGAAGAAATTAAGCAAGTAATAGAATGGGCTAAAAACGTTCGAGCTTTTTATAATATCCAAATGAATTTAGTACAGTAAAAAAAGATATATTTTTTTAGATGTCTAAAAAAAAGCTACTTATTATTGGTTTTGTTTGGCCAGAACCTAAAAGTTCGGCAGCAGGTTCGCGCATGCTTCAAATTATAGATTTATTTTTAAAAGCAGCCTATAAAATTACGTTTGCAACTGCTTGTGCAAAAACCGAAAATGCATTTAATTTAAAAAGCATTGGAGTAGAAGTAGCGCAAATAAAACTTAATAGTTCTAGTTTTGATATTTTTTTAAAGGAATTACAACCAAACATAGTAATGTTCGATCGTTTTATGATTGAAGAGCAATTTGGTTGGCGCGTAACTGAACAATGCCCAAACGCTTTAAAATTATTAGATACTGAAGATTTTCATGCTTTACGAAAAGGAAGACAAAAAGCCTTTAAAGACAAAGCACAATTTAATAATTCCTATTTATATAATGATTTTGCTAAACGAGAAATAGCATCGATTTTAAGATGTGATTTAACGTTAATGATTTCCGAGTTTGAAATGGAGTTGCTTCAAAATAAATTCAATATTCAAAAATCACAATTATATTATTTACCTTTTTTAATTGATGAACCTTCGGCTAAAACAACACCAGAATTTAAAGATAGAAAACACTTTATTACAATTGGAAACTTTTTTCACGAACCCAATTGGCAATCGGTTTTACTGTTAAAACAACAGATTTGGCCTAAGCTAAGTAAAGCATTGCCAGAAGCAGAACTTCATGTTTATGGAGCTTATGTATCTCAAAAAGCAACACAATTACATAATCCAAAAGAGCGCTTTTTTGTAAATGGCTTTGCTAAAGATGTCAATACATTCATGGAACAAGCTAAAGTATGCTTAGCTTATTTACCATTTGGCGCAGGTTTAAAAGGGAAATTGTTAGATGCCATGCAAAATGGAACGCCATGTGCAATGAATGCTATTGCTCAAGAAGGTATGTTTGGTAATTTAAAGCCTAACGGAATTGTAGAAAATGATGTTAATAAATTCATAGAAAAAACAGTAGATTTATATACTAATGAATCACTTTGGGAAACGTCTGTAGAAAACGGTTTTTCTGTTTTAAATCAACGTTTTTTAAAATCTAATTTTGAAGCCGATTTTATATCTAAATTACATCATTTAAAAACTAATCTTGTAGAACATAGACAACAACACTTTATAGGTCAAGTTTTACAACATCATACCATGCAAAGCTCTAAGTATATGAGTAAATGGATTGAAGAAAAAAACAAGTAAACTAAATTTATTGTATGGCTTACCAATTACTTTTAGACTATATTAACGCAATTGTTTCTCTAACAAAAGAAGAAGAGACACTATTGTTAACCTATATCATCAAACGTAAATATTTAAAAGGTCAGTTTATATTGCAACAAGGCGATATTGCAAAGCATGAGTGTTTTATTACTTCCGGTTGTACAAAAATGTATCATAGCGATGCGTCTGGACAAGAACATATTATTTTGTTTGCTATAGAGAATTGGTGGACCTCAGATATTGGAAGCTTTATTTCGCAAACACCAGCAGATTTTAATGTGCAATGTATTGAAGATACAGAGTTAATACAGTTTTCTTATCATAATATAGAAGAACTATTTAAAGCTATACCTAAACTAGAACGCTTTTTTAGAAAAATAATAGAAAAAGCTTTTGTGGCTTCGCAAAAACGAATTGTAAGAAATTTTAGCCTTTCGGCAAAAGAACGCTATATTATTTTTAAAACAACTTACCCAGAATTAGAACAACGTATTCCGCAATATATGATTGCGTCTTACCTTGGAATTACTAAAGAATTTTTTAGTAAAATGAAGAAGCAATTGTTGACGGATTAGGCCTTTAGAATTAAACAGAAGATTTAGCGAAAGTTTTAAAATGTATCGAGAACATATAATATTAACCTAGATTAACTTAATTTATTAATCTATCTTATTTTTAAACAAAATTAAACCTTGCATCTTTGCAGTATAAAAATAATAACATTTAATAAAATATATTATGAAAAACCTATTTAAAACAACAGTATTAGCAGCATTAATTGCATTTGTAAGCTTTTCTTTTACATCATTATCAGAAACTAAGCCAGTAAAAATTTCGGAAAGTATAGTAGTATGGAAAGGCTATAAAGTAACAGGTTCTCATGAAGGAACTATTGACTTAAAAAACGGAAATTTAAGTTTTGATGATAGCGTTTTAGTTGGTGGAGATTTTGAAATAGATATGACAACTATTAACACTACAGACCTAGAAGGTAAAATGAAAGGAAACTTAGATGGACATTTAAAATCTGACGATTTCTTTGGAGTAGCAAATTTTCCAACTGCAAGTTTAAAAATCACTAAAGTAACACCAAATGGTAAAAACGCATATAACGTTGAAGGCGATCTAACTATTAAAGGAAAAACAAACAAGCAAGTATTTACAATGTCTATTTATGGAAATAAAGCAACTGCTAACTTAAAAGTAGATAGAACAAAATACGATGTACGTTACGGTTCTACTAGCTTTTTTGACGGATTAAAAGACAAAGCTATTTACGATGAGTTTGACTTAAACGTAGATTTAGTCTTCTAAACCTCTTTTTTGAAAAAGAAGAATTGAAAAAGCAACCCTAATAGGTTGCTTTTTTTTTGATTATACTTTAAGAATAACCAAATCTGAAATATTTTATTTCATCATCGTTAAAACACTTTAGAGTAAAAATCAATGTATTAATATCATTAAGAAATTCTCCACTTTTATAGTATTTAATTTCAGGAGGACACAATTCTCTTACTGATTTAGGCAAATCTTTGTTATTATTAAACTTTATTTTAGAAGCAAAATTTTTATTCGTTTCTATTTTATTTTTGAATTTTAATAGCAACGTTATTACAAATTCAACTTTTATTCTTGTTTTTCTCTCGTGTTTTTTAAACTCCACTTTATAATCATCGATTTCGCCAAACTCTTCCATGCTTTTAAATATTTCTATATCATCTACAAAGGTGTTTTGAAATATACTTAAATCAATATTTAATTCTTTTTCTAATTGATTAACAGCTGAATATTCATCATAACCACCAACTTGCTCAAAAAAAAATGATAAACCTTCAGGGAAATCTTTAGAACATTTGGTTTCAGATTCTGGAATTAGGTAATAATACATCCCCACAATTGGTTTCGTTTTTGGTGTTTTTTCATAGCTAAACAAAGTTTCTCCAGCTTTTATTTTAGGAGTAAAAGATGAAATTAAAAATCCAGTTAAGATTATTATAATTATTTTAAATATGGACAGTTTTGTCTTCATTTATATTTTTATTAAAAGTAATAATTAAATTTAATAAAAAAATCCACTTTAAAACTAAAGTGGATTTTTGAAATGTTTTATTAAAAAGTAATGTCTAACCGTTAAGCATTACTGGCATAACAAGCATAGTTACTTGCTCACCTTCATCTAAACCATCAATTGGTGTTAAGATTCCGGCACGATTTGGCATACTCATTTCTAACTGTACATCATCAGATGTTAAGTTGTTAAGCATTTCTGTTAAGAAACGTGAGTTAAATCCAATTTGCATATCATCTCCTTGATAATCACAAGTTAAACGTTCTTCGGCTTTGTTAGAGTAATCTATATCTTCTGCCGAAATGTTTAATTCTGCACCTGCGATTTTTAAACGTATTTGATGTGTAGTTTTGTTAGAGAATATACTTACACGTCTAACAGAACTTAAAAACTGACTACGTTGTATAGTTAGTTTGTTTGGGTTTTCTTTTGGAATTACAGCTTCGTAGTTAGGATATTTTCCATCAATTAATCTACAGATTAAAACTGTGTTTTCAAACGTAAATTTTGCGTTAGAATCGTTATACTCTATAGTTACGTTTTCTTCGCTTGCAGCTAAAATTCCTTTTAATAAATTTAAAGGTTTTTTAGGCATAATAAATTCTGCCGTTTCATTTGCTTTAATATCTTCTCTAGAATATTTTACTAATTTGTGAGCATCTGTCGCAACAAACGTAAGTCCTTCCGTAGAAAACTGAAAAAACACACCACTCATTACCGGACGTAAATCGTCGTTTCCAGCAGCAAAAATAGTTTTGTTAATAGCAGTTGCTAAAATGTGTCCCGCTAAAGTTGTAGAACTTGGATCTTCTAAAGCAACCGACTTTGGGAACTCGTTTCCGTTAGCATAAGCTAAAGCGTATTTACCGTGGTTAGAGCTTATTTCAACCGTATTGTTATCTTCAATAACAAAAGTTAAAGGTTGCTCTGGAAAAGTTTTTAACGTGTCTAATAATAATTTTGCAGGTATAGCAACGCTTCCTTCGTTATCACTTTCTACATCCAAAGTTGAAGACATAGTAGTTTCTAAATCGCTAGCCGAAACAATTAATTGGTTTTGGTTTAATTCAAATAGAAAATTATCTAAAATTGGTAAGGTATTAGAGCTGTTAATTACGCCTCCTAAAACTTGTAATTGCTTTAATAAATAAGTACTAGATACTATAAATTTCATAGCTTTTGCTGTATATATATTATAAACTGAAACCAGTTTTTTATATTAATTTGTAATAACAAAGATATTGTTTACTAAGAAAATATGGAAACAAACTTATTAACATTTAAGCACTGTATTTTTTACGTCTAATTAGATTAAAAACTACACCAAAAATAGCTAAAAAGAGTAGAGGAAGTATAATGTTTATAGCTTGCCACTTGGTTTTTTGCTCGGATACTTTTTTTACATCTAAAAAGGCAATATCAACTTCTTTGGTTCTAATGTTTATAAGTCCGTTTTCGTCTAATAGATAATTTACAGCATTTACTAAAAATTCTTTGTTTCCAAAAGATTGTCCTGTAGCTCTATCAAATCCTAATTCTAAAGGTCCTTTTCGGCTCATGTCGTTTTTAATAATATCACCATCAGAAATCACAATCATTTTTGTAGAAACACTTTTAGTGATGTCTTTTTTAAGCTCAAATGGTTTTATTCTGTTATTGTAAACCGATGTGAATTCGCCTTCTAAAAGTACTGCTAAAGGAATATCTTGTCTTGTGTATTGTTTTGGATCTGGTTGTTGCGTGGCAGTGGCTAAACTAATTTCTCTTGGTGTTCCTTCTAATTTTGATAAAGGTGAAGAATGCAATAGTATAGTTTTACTAACCGATTTCCCCGAAGATTTTAACGTGTCTATCTGATTAGCAAAATCGAATTTCACATAGTTAATATTGTTTACTATGGGATGATTAATACTTGGATTTGCTAGCGGAGAATAAAACCATGGATATTGTTGAAATTGCGACTGACTGCCATCTCCAGAAGCTAACGTAATTTGCGCCGAATATAAATCGCTTACCAAAACTGGGTTTATTCTAACGCCATATTTAAAGAAGAAATCGGTTAAATTTAAATCTCTTGCAATACTTACATTTTTACCTTGGTCGTTATATAAACTGTCCTTATCAATAGCAACTCTATCTAATAACCACATGCTTTTTCCACCATTCATGGTATACTGGTCTAAAACTAATTTTTCTTGTTCTGAAAAAGCTTCGGTTGGTTTAGCCGAAATAATTAAATCGTAATTTTTTAAACTTTCTAAAGTTTTGTTAGGATTTACAGCAACGCTATCTAGAGTAAAAGGTGCAATGTAGTAGTAATCTTTTATACTTTTAATAAAGTCGGCTACATTGGCATTTGGTAACTGCTTATTACCTTTTAAAATGGCTATTTTTTTACGTTTAGGGTAAATTAATTTGCTGAAACCATCTGCAAAAGCATATTCTAAATGCTGAATAGAATTAGAAACTAATTCTTGTTGAGAAACGCCTAATTTATTTTTAATTAATGGAATTTTTACGGTTGCGCCATTATAACTAGCTAAAGCCCATGGAAAAAACACAGCTTGAGAGCTTAATCCGTTTTCCTTTACACTCATTTGCATAGGTTGTAAACCTCTATCAATCAAGCTTTTTATGTTGGCATCGCGAGAAGCTTCGTCTTCAATTGGATTTAAAAAATTAAATTGAATATTATTATTATATGCAGAAAACTCTTCAAGTGTTTGGCGTGTTTCAGCTCTAAGACGTTTAAATTCCGACGGAAAGTTTTCGCCTTCTAAAAACACATCAACAACTAAAGGTGAGTTTGCGCCTTCAACAATGTCTAAAGCAGCTTCATTTAACGTATAACGTTGGTCTGCTGTTAAATCTATTCTTTTATAAACCGAGTTTCCTGCGTAGCAAACGCCAATAATTCCTATTAACACAAAGCCTAACTGTTTCCAATTTATGGCTTTGCCTTGTTCTTTATGTAATTTAAAAACGGTAAGAGCAATAAAAAATACGGTTACAGCTATAAAATAAAGTAAATCTCTAGAATCTAAAACGCCACGACTCATGCTTTTAAAATGCGTGCTCATGCCTAGATATTCTATAAATTTAATCGAAGAAATATCGTATAAACCTTCAAAACCAATATAAAATATAAAGCAAATAAATACAGCAATTAAAAACGCCACAATTTGATTATCGGATAACGTAGAGGCAAAAACACCAATTGCAGTGTAAGCAGTGACTAAAAATAACAGTCCAAAATAAGAACCAATAGTACTTCCAGAATCTAAATTACCTATTGGACTTCCTAATTGGTTTATAGTGTAAGCGTAAAGTAATGTTGGTAATAAGGCTAAAATAATTAACACTAGTGCGCCAAAAAACTTCCCTAAAACAATGTTTAATTTACTAATAGGTTTTGTAAGTAATAGCTCTAATGTGCCTTGCTTTTTTTCGTCGCTAAAACAACGCATGGTAACAGCAGGAATTAGAAAAATAAGAATCCAAGGAGCTAATAGAAAAAAAGGACTTAAATCTGAAAATCCGCTATCTAAGATATTAAAATCGCCTTTAAAAACCCATAAAAACAAGCCGTTAAGTAATAAAAATAACCCAATCACTAAATAGCCAATTGGCGATGCAAAAAACGAGTTAAATTCTTTTTTTAATAATGCAAACATATGTTTTAATAGTAGTTAGTCGTTAGTTTTTTGTCGTTAGACTTTAGTTTTAAGCTCTTATATTGTATCAATTTCAAGTTTTATGTATTGTATTTAAAAGTTTTGTCTCTTGGTTCTATTAATACGAGTTAGCATCTTAAATACTTAATGCTAGACATCTTAATATTATTCAAGACTATGCAGTTTATCTACGCTCCAAGCTTCGGGTTTTGTATTAAACATAGGTTTAGTTTTAGCCCAAATGCCTTGAAATAAATCTGAATGCCTATAGTTATTCAACGCCTTTTTAGAATCCCAATAACTATACGTAAAAAACACATTCTTATTGTCTTTCTCTTGATATAATTCTAAGAAATTACAACCATTAAAACCTCTAATTTTTTCTTTAGAAGCTTCAAAATTAGCTAAAAAAGCATCAATATGTTTAGTATCTATTCCTAGTTTTACAATTCTTACAAGCATAATTTTTATTTAATAAACAGAAGGTTTTTCAGTTTTAATAAAGTTAACCGTAACAGTATCTCTAAAATTTAATCCCATTAATGTACTTGCGCCACCAACTGTATGTGTGTTGCTTTTATACATAGCTATTTCTAAATAATTAGATGCATTAAAAAGCACCAAGCCTTTACCTTCGGAATGTCGCTGGTTTTCTGGTTTAGAAAAATCGACTACATCACTGTATTTGTTACATATTTTTTTAAACTTATTATTTCTAGCCGAAATTTCGAAATTTCTACCTTTTTGTATTTTTTCAAAAAAGCTCTTAGTAATATTTGTAATAATATTTCCGTAATTATCTATATAAATTACGCTTCCAATAATCTGATTTTGATCGTCGTTAACATATGGTGTTAAGTTTTTAATGGGTTTTATTTCTGTAATAGATTTTCCAATAACCTCAAGTGTTCCGCCACGTGCAATATGGCAGGCTACTTTTACAAAAATGTCTAATACTGGAAAACTTGTTTGTACATTATCGTGAATGTTTATTTCCACCATTTTTTCTGGAACAATAAAATTAGTAATCATACTAAGGATTCCATTGTTAGCACAAATAAAATAATGATCGTCTAATTTTATGGCAATATGCTTGTTTTCTTGATTGATTTCAGAGTCTATTCCAATAATATGAATAGTCCCTTTGGGAAAACTTGTGTATGCATTTTGAATAATATACGCTGCTTCTGGTATGTTAAACGGCGACACAGAATGGGAGATATCAACAATCCTAACATCTGGCTGTTCACTATAAATAGCACCTTTAATTGCGCCAGCAAAGTGATCTTTTTCACCAAAATCTGTGGTTAGTGTTATAATTGCCATTAATAATTGTTAATATGTTTTATAAATTTTCATCCAGATATAATCCAGAATTTTCATTATTTTCTTATCTTAAACAAAGCTAAGAAATTTGATTAGATAACCATTAAAAACCTAAACGCATTTGAACGAAATTATCATTGAACTAGAAGATGTTTCTCCAAAAGAGTTTTTTGGAGCGCAAAACGACAATATTACATTGTTAAAAAAGTATTATCCTAAACTTAAAATTGTAGCAAGAGGCAATAAAATAAAAGCTTTTGGAGACGAAGATATGCTCCATGAGTTTGAAAGGCGAATAGCAATGCTTATAAAACATTTTGAAAAGTATAATAAAATAGACGAAAATGCTATTGAGCACATTTTATCTAATAATGGTAGTGACGACGATAAAACATCTGCTAAAAGTGGAGAAGTGATTGTCCACGGTGCAAGTGGTAAATTAATTAAAGCACAAACTCCAAACCAACGTAGATTGGTAGAGTTAATGCGTAAAAACGATATGGTTTTTGCAATTGGTCCAGCTGGAACAGGAAAAACCTACACAGGTGTTGCTTTAGCGGTGCAGGCTTTAAAAAATAAAGAAGTAAAACGAATTATCTTAACGCGTCCAGCAGTAGAAGCAGGCGAGAAATTAGGTTTTCTTCCAGGCGATTTAAAAGAGAAGTTAGATCCTTACATGCAACCTTTATATGATGCTTTACGTGATATGATTCCTGCTGAACGTTTATCTCAATACATAGAAAATGGAACCATTCAAATTGCGCCATTAGCATTTATGCGTGGTAGAACGTTGGATAACGCATTTGTGATTTTAGACGAAGGACAAAATACAACGCGCGCACAAATGAAAATGTTTTGACCCGTATGGGAAAAAGCGCTAAGTTTTTATTAACCGGAGATCCAGGACAAGTAGATTTGCCAAGACACACCATTTCCGGACTTAAAGAAGCCTTACTAGTCTTAAAAGATGTAGATGGTGTTGGTATGGTTTACTTAGACGAAAAAGACGTGATTAGGCATAAGTTGGTTAAAAAGATTATTAGCGCTTACAAAAGCATAGAAAATATCGATTAATAATCTTAAATTTGCAACTTTAAAAATCCCAAGTTTACAATCATGAGTAAAACTATAACAGACAGTAATTTTAATTTTCCAGGACAAAAAAGTGTTTACAAAGGAAAAGTAAGAGAAGTTTACAATATAAATGATGACTTATTAGTCATGATAGCAACAGATAGATTAAGTGCTTTTGATGTAGTTATGCCTAAAGGTATTCCATATAAAGGACAAATCTTAAATCAAATTGCAACTAAATTTATGGCTCAAACCGAAGATTTAGTACCAAATTGGTTAATAGCGACTCCAGATCCAAATGTAGCTGTTGGACATTTATGTGAGCCATTTAAAGTAGAAATGGTAATTAGAGGTTATATGTCTGGTCATGCAGCTAGAGAATATAAATTAGGAAAACGTATACTTTGTGGTGTTGAAATGCCAGAAGGCATGAAAGAAAACGATGCCTTTCCTACACCAATAATTACACCAGCAACTAAAGCCGAAATGGGCGATCACGATGAGGATATTTCACGTGAAGATATTATTGCTAAAAACATTGTTTCTGAAGAAGATTACGTGATTCTTGAAGATTACACACGTAAATTATTCCAAAGAGGAACAGAAATAGCAGCTTCTAGAGGTTTAATTCTAGTAGATACTAAATATGAATTTGGTAAAACTAAAGATGGAAAGATTGTTTTAATAGACGAAATCCACACGCCAGATTCATCACGTTATTTTTATGCTGAAGGTTACCAAGAACGTCAAGATAACAACGAAGCTCAAAAGCAATTAAGTAAAGAGTTTGTACGCCAATGGTTAATTAGTAATAATTTCCAAGGTTTAGAAGGACAAACAGTTCCTGTAATGAGCGACGATTATATAGAAACCGTAAGTGAACGTTACATAGAACTTTACGAAAATATTATGGGCGAAACATTTGTAAAAGCAGATGTGGCAAACATTCAAGAACGTATAGAGAAAAACGTATTAGCTTTTTTGAATAAGTAAAAGGCTTTACTTTATATAAAAATCCCGTATTAAAACTTAGGTTTTAATACGGGATTTTTTGTTGATTTGATTAACTGCTTTAAGTGTTGTAAAATCTTTTTAATGCTTTTATTATCTCGAGTTACCCTTTTGAAAATCAAAAGGATATTTTGAATGATTAAAAAGCTCTAAAATTAATTAACTCTTTTTAATAAAATACAATTTCACCTACAATTGTATAGACACATTAAATCCAATTCCATCTGCAATAGCACTTTCTTTTAATTTATCCATAGAACTTTTAGATTTAAAATTAATACCCCAAAGCGTTCTGTCAATTTTAAATTTTGTGTTTAAAGTTTTAGTGTCGTAATTAATTTTAGCCTGAAAATCTATAGGTTTTGTAACACCTTTAATAGTCAAGTTTGCAAAAATTTGTAAGCTAGATTGATCATGATATCTTGTTTTTGTTATTACTAATTTTGCAGTTGGATATCTAGTTACATTAAAGAAATCTTCGTTTTTTAAATGTTCTATTAAACCGTTTCTAGGTTCTTCCTCTTCAATATCATTATTGGTTATACTATTAAGGTCAATAATAAAAGTACCACCAGTTATTAGGCCGTTAGATTTAATAAAATAACCTTCTTTAAAAAAGATATCGCCATCATGTCCACCAAAATAAAACGCATAATCGCAAGACCATTTTATAACGCTTGTTTTGGTATTAATGTCTAATTCTTCTTGTCCTAAAGCTTTGGATTGTCCATAAGACGTTAAAAATGTGCAAATTGCAATTACAGTTAATACTAGTAGTTTTTTCATGAGTTCAAAATTTAAGATTTATATTGTGGGATAAAACTAGAAGGACACGTGTATAAAAGTGTCAAAAAAATGTAAAAGAAGTGTCAACAGATGTAAAATGTCAAGAATTTATAGGTTATTTACGGTAATTATGAGCAAAAAGAAGATTTACATATACAGCGGATTTTTACTTTTAGTATTCAGTTTATGGTTATTTACTAAAGGAACTAAGAAAAATAATGTGTTTTCCGAAACCGTAAAAATAGCCTTAAGAGATGTTGGAAATAAATTATTACTAACCAATCAAGACTCTACATCTTTAATATTACCAATTAAAGAATTACAACCTTATAAATATAAATTAACCTTTAATGAGGACTTACATTTAGAACCAAATGCTTTAGTTACAATTATAGAGCAGAGTTTTGAAAAAGCAGTATTGCCAAATAACTATAGAGTAGAAGTTACCAATTGCGAAACCCAAGACGTTGCTTATAGTTACCAGATGAGTGAAAAAAAAGAAGAAACTATTGTTCCGTGCGCCGGACGCGTTTTACCAAATGGTTGTTACTTAGTTAATGTTAGATTTATTCATAAAGAAAGTTTTATAGCAGAAAATAGATACCTATTATTAATTCTTTTAGTTCTGATTATTGCCATAGGCGTAATTGATTATTTTAAGTCGAAATCAAAAGTAGAACTGCCTCAAAATTTTAATAATTTAGATACTACTGAAGATGACAAGGAAAGCTTTAACCTAGGAAGTTTTAAATTTTATCCAGAACAAAATAAATTAGTAAAAGCAGCATCCGAGATTTCGTTATCTAAAAAAGAATGTGAGTTATTAGCATTATTTGTAGCGCAACCAAATCAAATTATAAAAAGAGAAGAGTTAACCAAAAAGGTTTGGGAAGACCAAGGCGTTTTTGTTGGTAGAAGCTTAGACACCTATATTTCTAAACTCCGTAAAATTCTAAAAGAAGATGGCTCTATAAAATTAACCAATGTTCATGGTGTTGGTTATAAGTTAGAAGTAGAGAAATAACATGAAGAAATAGAAAACAAAAAAGCAACCAATATGGTTGCTTTTTTGTTTTTATAAAATGTAAGAAATGAATTATTTCCCTTTATGCTTATTAATTTCGTCTTGTAATTGGCGTCTCACTTTTTGTTCGCGTTCTAAAGCATTTCTTCTGTGTTCGTCAAATTCAGCTTCAACTTCAGTTAATTGATGTTTTGCTTCTTTAGTAAGAACATTACTGTTTTTAAACTGGTAAATAAAGAATGCTAACAAACCAATTAGTACAGCAATAATAGAGAATAGAATAGTATTATAAGTTCCTTTAGATAAACCTATACCAAATAAAGAAATCTCATCTTTTTTAGAATTAACAGTATCTAAATCAGTTTGAGTTGCATTTAACTTTGCGTTTAACGCTTTTATATTTTTATCTTGACTTGTAATAGTTTTTAGAGTAGCCGTATGTTTATCTGTAATTACTTTTAAACTATCTAAAGTATGTGATTTTAATTGGTCTAACCATTGGTTTCTTACCACTTCATAACTTTGTCCTTTGGCATCTCTCCAATTTGTAGATTTTTTAATTACAAATTCAAATTGTCCAGCAATAGGACTTTTATCTAAAGATAACTCTTGACTTGTAGCTGTAGAGTCTGCTTGGGCAAAACTAAAAGTTACAGTAAAAAAGGTAAATAAGGTTAGCGTTAAGACTTGTTTTAGTAACATAATTATGTAGGTTTCATTTTAGAGTGCAAAAGTACAAAGATATGTGGTTATAGCTAAGGATATTAACTAAAAAAAGCCTCGTAATGAGGCTTTTTTTAATTTTATATTTTACGGACTACTAATAGTAGGTATAGCGTTTTACTTTAGCAATGTGTTTAGCTAATCTAATTACTTGATGGCTGTAACCATATTCGTTATCATACCAAACATAAAGTACAGCGTTTTTTCCATCTTTTCTTACAATGGTAGCTTTACTATCGTAAATTGAAGGTGCAGAGCAACCAACAATATCACTACTTACAAGCTCGTCGCTTAATTCGTATTTAATTTGCTCAACTAAATCGCCTTCCAAAGCATACTTTTTTAAAGTAGCATTCATGCTATCTACAGAACATTTGTTTTTTAATTCTAAGTTTAAAATAGCTAAAGAACCATTTGGTACAGGAACTCTAATGGCATTACTAGTTAATTTACCTTCAAATGTTGGTAATGCTTTGCTAACAGCTTGTCCAGCTCCAGTTTCAGTAATTACCATGTTTAAAGCAGCAGCTCTACCACGACGGTATTTTCCGTGGAAATTATCTACTAAATTCTGGTCATTTGTATAAGCGTGAATAGTTTCTAAGTGTCCTGTTTTTACGCCAAACGTATCATCTACAGCTTTTAAAACTGGTGTAATAGCATTTGTTGTACAAGATGCAGCAGAAAAGATATCTATTTTATTAGGGTCGTTTTCTAAATGGTTAACACCATAAACAATATTTGGAATTCCTTTTCCTGGTGCAGTTAATAATACTTTGCTTGCGCCTTTAGATGCTTTTAAACGTTCTAAAGCTTCTTTATCTCTAAAAACTCCAGTATTATCAATAATTAAAGCATCTTTAATACCGTATTTTGTGTAATCTATATCTTCTGGTTGGTTAGCAGAAATTATTTTAACCGTTGTTCCGTTAATAATTAAAGCTTCATTTTTTAAATCTGTAGTAACCGTTCCAGAAAAATCACCATGTACAGAATCGTTCATTAATAATGCAGCACGTTTTTGTAATACTACAGCATCAATTTTTCCTCTAGTTACAATAGCACGTAAACGTAATTGGCTACCTTTTCCTGTTTTAGTCATTAATTCTCTAGCCACTAAACGACCAATTCTACCAAATCCGTATAATACAACGTCTTTAGGTGTAATAGCTTCTACTTTTTTACCACTTTTAAGCTTGTCTGCAACAAAATCCATTGCATTACTGTACTTGCTTTCTTCTAAATGGTACTCGTAAGTTAATTTACCAATATCCAATTTTGCTGGTGGTACATCTAACATTTTAATAGCTTCTGCTATTTCTACAGAATCAAATACCGAAATTGGTTTTTGTACAAATTCTCCTGCATATTCATGTAGATTTAAGATATCGCTAACCGTACGGTCTATTAATTGGTTTCTAAATAAGACCAATTCTATAGATTTATCGTACCATAAATCGCTAACAATTTTAATAAATTCTACAGTAGCGCGACGTCTGTCTGCCTGAAATGCTAATTCATTTTCGTAAGTTTCGTTAGTTGACATTTTTTTTGTTTTAGTTATGTTGTGATGTTAAACTTCGGCAAAAGTATTGATTTCAAACGTTTTCGTAAAACATTTATGTAAGTTTTATTACTTTTTTATTTGCATTTTAATTTTAGTTAGAAATATCTCTTTTTAAAGATTAAACATTGGCATATTAATTGAATTTTAATGTAATACATGCTAACTTAATATTGGGTTTTTGCTTGATTATCAGTTGGTTTTGCTAATTTTTAAAATTTAAAGTGAAAGTGCTCATATTAATTTAATGACACTTTGGCTTAATATATACCTATGAAAAAAAGAGATTTTTTTACACTTGACAGTTTGTCATCACAAGATATAGATGGAAATTCAGAATTAATTCCATTAATGACGCCAGAAGATGAAGAAGCTATAAATAATGAAGCCTTACCAGAATCTTTACCAATTTTGTCGTTAAGAAACACGGTTTTATTTCCAGGCGTAGTTATTCCAATTACTGCTGGAAGAGATAAATCTATTAAACTTATAAACGACGCCAATAAAGGTGGAAAAGTAATTGGAGTAGTAGCTCAAATAGACGAAACTATTGAAGATCCAACTGCAGAACAATTACATCAAACTGGAACAGTAGCACGTATTTTAAAGGTTTTAAAAATGCCTGATGGAAATACAACAGTTATTATTCAAGGTAAAAAGCGTTTTGCTATAGATATGGTAGAACAAGAAGAACCGTACATAAAAGCAACTATTAAAGAGGTTGAAGAAAGTAGACCTAAACGAGATAAAGAGTTTAAGGCTATTATAGAATCTGTTAAAGATATTGCACTTCAAATTATAGACGAAAGTCCAAATATTCCAAGTGAAGCATCATTTGCAATTAAAAATATAGAAAGTGATTCATTCTTAATCAATTTTGTGTCTTCTAACATGAATTTGAATGTGACCGAAAAACAAGATTTATTAGAAATAGGTAATCTTAAAGATCGAGCATTAGAAACACTTCGATTTATGAATGTTGAAGTTCAAAAACTAGCACTAAAAAACGACATACAGTCTAAGGTGCAGAGTGATATGAACAAGCAGCAACGCGAGTATTTCTTACACCAACAAATGAAAACCATTCAAGAAGAACTTGGTGGCGTAAGTAATGAGCAAGAGTTGGAAGAAATGAAAACCCGTGCTAAATCTAAAAAATGGGATAAAAAAGTAGACGATCATTTCAAAAAAGAAATTGCCAAATTACAACGTATGAATCCGCAAGTAGCAGATTATTCTATACAACGTAATTACTTAGACTTATTTTTAGATTTACCCTGGAATGAGTTTAGTAAAGATAAATTCGACTTAAAAAGAGCTAAAAAAATATTAGATCGCGACCATTATGGTTTAGACGATGTAAAAAAACGAATTATAGAATATCTAGCGGTATTAAAAATCCGTAACGATATGAAATCGCCAATTTTATGTCTTTATGGTCCTCCAGGAGTTGGTAAAACCTCTTTAGGAAAATCTATTGCAGAAGCTTTAGGTAGAGAATACGTTCGTATTTCTTTAGGTGGATTACGTGACGAAGCAGAAATTAGAGGTCATAGAAAAACCTATATTGGTGCAATGCCAGGTAGGATTATTCAGAGCCTAAAAAAGGCTGGAACATCTAATCCTGTATTTGTTTTAGATGAAATTGATAAGCTAAGTAACTCTAATCAAGGCGATCCATCTTCGGCTATGTTAGAAGTTTTAGATCCTGAGCAAAACAGCGAGTTTTACGATAATTTCCTAGAAATGGGTTACGATTTATCTAAGGTAATGTTTATTGCAACTAGTAATAGTTTAGGAACCATTCAGCCAGCTTTACGCGATAGAATGGAGATTATTAATGTTACAGGATATACCATTGAAGAAAAAGTAGAAATTGGTAAAAAACACTTATTGCCAAAACAACTTAAAGAGCATGGTTTATCAGATGAAAATCTTAAAATTGCAAAACCTCAAATTGAAAAAATAGTTGAAGGTTACACAAGAGAATCTGGTGTTCGTGGTTTAGATAAGCAAATAGCAAAAATGGTGCGTCATGCAGCCAAAAACATTGCTATGGAAGAAGAATACAACCTAAAAGTAACTAATAATGATGTTATTGATGTTTTAGGAAGCCCAAGATTAGAACGTGATAAATACGAAAACAATGATGTTGCTGGAGTAGTAACAGGTTTAGCGTGGACAAGTGTTGGAGGAGATATTCTTTTTATAGAATCTATTTTATCTAAAGGAAAAGGCGCTATGACAATTACCGGGAACTTAGGTAAAGTCATGAAAGAATCTGCAACCATTGCAATGGAGTTTATAAAAGCCAATGCAGACGATTTTGGAATTAACCCAGAACTTTTTGATAGATATAATGTACATATTCACGTTCCAGAAGGAGCAACACCAAAAGATGGGCCTAGTGCTGGAGTTACTATGTTAACTTCATTGGTGTCTTTATTTACTCAGAAAAAAGTAAAGAAAAGTTTAGCAATGACAGGTGAAATCACATTACGTGGAAAAGTATTACCGGTTGGAGGAATAAAAGAGAAGATTTTAGCAGCAAAACGTGCTAGAATAAAAGAAATTTTATTGTGTGAAAGTAATAAAAGAGATATTGACGAAATTAAACCAGAATACTTAAAAGGTTTAACGTTTCATTATGTTTCTGATATGAAAGAAGTTATAGATATTGCTTTAACTAATACTAACGTAAAGAATCATAAAAATTTAGAAAAATTAATCATTAAAAAATAAACTTAACTTTTATTCGTTCTACATTAGATTTATTTACTTTTGCGTTTCAATGATAAAAACAAAACTGTTTTTTATTTACTTGTTAACTAGCACTTTAGCCTTTTCTCAGCTTGGTGGTAACTCTACATATCAATTTTTGAACCTTGTTTCTTCGCCTAGACAAGCCGCTTTAGGAGGAAAAGTACTTACAAATGTAGATTACGATGTTACCCAAGCCTTATATAATCCATCGACTATAAATTACCAGATGGATAATCAGTTAGCTCTGAATTATACGAGTTATTTTGGAGATATTTCTTATGGTACTGCTGCTTATGCCTATACTTGGGATAGAAGAACGCAAACCATTCATGCGGGAATGACTTATGTTAACTACGGAACTTTTGATGGTTATGATGAGCAAGGAATAGCTACTGGAGAATTTACAGGAAACGAAGCAGCTTTATCTTTTGGTTATGCATGGCAAATAGGATATTCAGATTTTTATGCAGGGACAAACGTTAAGTTAATAACATCAACTTTAGAACAATACAGCTCATTTGGAGCTGCAACAGATTTAGGTTTGCTTTATGTAGATGAGCGTTTAGAGTTTCAGGCCACTTTAGTAGTAAGAAATTTAGGAACGCAAATAACTACTTATGCTGGATTGCAAGAAAAGTTGCCTTTAGAAATAAATTTAGGATTATCTCAAACATTAGAGCATATCCCATTACGTTGGCATGTTACTCTAGAAAATTTACAACAGTGGCCTATAGCATCGCCAAATCCGGGACGTATACAAACCGATTTGGAAGGAAATATTACAGAGGAGAAAGTAGGTTTCTTTAGTCAAGTGGTAAGACATACAATTCTAGGAGCCGAATTATTTCCAGATAAAGGATTTAATATCCGTTTAGGTTATAATTTTAGAAAAGCCGAAGAATTACGAATAGAAGAACAAAGAAACTTCTCAGGTATTTCAGCTGGATTTGCTATCAAGTTAAACAAACTTCGTTTTAGTTACACACATGCTAGATATTCGGCAGCATCAAATATAAATTTCTTCGGATTACAAATAGATTTACAGGAGTGAAAAAAATAACCATAGCTATAGACGGATTTTCTTCAACAGGAAAAAGTACCATTGCAAAACAACTAGCCAAACATTTAGGATACGTTTATGTAGATTCTGGTGCTATGTATAGAGCTGTGACCTATTTTGCCATGCAGAATAAGTTTATTTCTTCGGAAGAATTTAAAGTGGCGTCTCTTATACAGCAATTAGACGCTATTACTATTTCATTTCAATTTAATCCAGAAAAAGGTTTTGCTGAAGTTTATCTTAATGGCGAAAACATAGAACACCAAATTAGAACTTTAGAAGTCTCAAGTTTTGTAAGTAAAGTAGCTGCTATTCCAGAAGTGCGTTATTTGTTAGTTAAGCAACAGCAAAAATTTGGAAAAGATAAAGGTGTTGTAATGGATGGACGTGATATTGGAACCGTAGTTTTTCCTTATGCAGAGCTAAAGTTATTTATGACTGCTTCTGCAGACACTAGAGCACAGCGTAGATTTGATGAGCTTATAGAAAGAGGTGATAATGTTAATTTTGAAGACGTTCTTAAAAACGTTCAAGAACGCGACTATATAGATTCTCATAGAGAAGATTCTCCGCTAGTAAAAGCAGACGATGCTATAGAAATAGATAATTCTCATTTATCTAGAGAAGAGCAATTTGAAAAAGTATTGCAATTAACTACAATTACTCTTGAAGGATTGGAGTAGGAGATTGGTTCAACTATGGAACCACTAATTCTAAAAAATAACCAATATTCTGTTCTTGTAGTTGAAAGCTTATCAGGAATACTTCTAAAAACTGATTTTGAGCGTTACACTTGAGAAGGAAAAACTCACCATATTTTTAATAATGAAAATTTAGCTTTAAAATTCATTAATGATATGTTGGTGAAAGTGGAGGGTTATGATTTCAGTATGTATAACTCCAGAGGTGAATATTTGTATACTATTAATAAAGATACTTAATATCTAATAAAATAGTATTTCATAAAAAAATCCCATTTGAAAACTTCAAATGGGATTTTATTCTAAATAGTTAAAAACTAAGGTCTAATAACTAAAAAATTATAAATTAGGAATAACTAATTCTTGATCTGGATGAATTACATCTGGATTGTTTAATACATCTCCGTTTGCTGCAAAGATTTCTTTGTACTTCATAGCGTTTCCAAAGTAATGTTTTGCAATACCACCTAAAGTTTCACCTTTAGCAACAATATGTCTTGCGTAAACAGATTCATCTGCAACAGTAATGTTTGCCATTACATCTGCAGGACTTTCTCCTCCAGCTTCTTTAATTGCATCCCAAAGTAAGTTTTTCTCGTATGGAGTTCCTGCAGTACCTTTAATCTTTAGTACTCCATCTTCTTCTCTTACGTCTCCATTTTGGATGTTTAACTTTTCTCCTAAATCAAGTACGCTTTGGTATTTTGCTTTTAATGCCATTTTAATAGTGTGTTTTAAATTATACATTATAAAGATAGCAAATAACATTCCATAAAAATAAAATTTAAAAAATATTTTCAGAACATTAATATAGTAATAGTTATAAAGCTGTAAGAGTGTTGTTTAATCAAAAAAATAGTATTATTTTTGCACTCCTTTTAGCGGTAATTGATTTATTAAAAGGGAAGAAACAATTTATTCTAACACTTCTGATGTGTAAATCGCTTAAAAAATCTAAGCACTCAGAATACAAATTTTAATCAGCAAACAAACATGGCTGAAAACACAAACAAAGCGGAAGTTGAAGCAACTGAAGCAAAAACTGCACAAGCGCCAGTAGTATCTGAAGCTCAAGCAAACCCTGAAAAATTCTTAGCAGACTTTAACTGGCACAATTACCAAGAAGGTATTGATGAGGTTGAAGATTCTCAATTAAAAGAATTTGAAAAATTAGTATCTGAAAACTTTGTAGATACATTAGATGACGAAGTTGTTGAAGGAACTGTTGTACACATGACAGATCGTGATGTGATTATTGACATTAATGCAAAGTCTGAAGGTGTTATTTCTTTAAACGAATTCCGTTACAACCCAAGTTTAGCCGTAGGCGATAAAGTTGAGGTTTTAATTGATATCCGTGAAGATGCAACTGGTCAATTAGTATTATCACACAGAAAAGCTAGAGTAATCCAAGCTTGGGATCGTGTAATTAAGGCTAACGAAACTGGTGAAATCGTTAATGGTTTCGTTAAATGTCGTACTAAAGGTGGTATGATTGTAGACGTATTTGGTATTGAAGCTTTCTTACCAGGTTCTCAAATTGACGTTAAGCCAATTAGAGATTACGACGTTTACGTAAACAAAACAATGGAATTTAAAGTAGTGAAAATTAATCACGAATTTAAAAACGTTGTTGTATCTCATAAAGCTCTTATTGAAGCTGATATTGAATTACAGAAAAAAGAAATTATTGGTCAATTAGAAAAAGGACAAGTATTAGAAGGTATTGTTAAAAATATTACTTCTTATGGTGTCTTTATCGATCTTGGTGGTGTTGATGGATTAGTACATATTACTGACTTATCTTGGTCTAGAATCAATCATCCAAACGAGATTGTAGAATTAGATCAAAAATTAAATGTTGTAATTTTAGATTTCGACGAAAACAAATCAAGAATCCAATTAGGTCTTAAGCAATTATCTAAACATCCTTGGGATGCATTAGGTGAAACTGTTGCTGTAGGAGATAAAGTAAAAGGTAAGGTAGTTGTAATCGCAGATTACGGTGCATTTATTGAAGTTGCTGAAGGTGTTGAAGGTTTAGTTCACGTTTCAGAAATGTCTTGGTCTACACACTTACGTTCGGCTAACGATTTCGTAAAAGTTGGAGATGAGGTTGAAGCTCAAATCTTAACTTTAGATCGTGAAGATCGTAAAATGTCTCTTGGTATTAAGCAATTAAACCCAGATCCATGGACAGATATTACATCTAAGTATCCAGTTGCTTCTAAGCATACAGGTACAGTTCGTAACTTTACAAACTTTGGTGTTTTTGTTGAATTAGAAGAAGGTATTGATGGATTAATTTACATCTCAGACTTATCTTGGACTAAGAAAATCAAGCATCCATCAGAATTCTGTAACGTTGGAGATAAATTAGACGTTGTAGTATTAGAATTAGATGTTGAAGGACGTAAATTATCTTTAGGTCATAAACAAACAACTGATAATCCTTGGGATAAGTATGAAACTGAATTTGCAGTTGGTACTAAACATACAGCTGAATTAACTGAAGTTGTAGACAAAGGTGCTACAATTGATTTTAATGAAGATATCGTTGCTTTTGTTCCTTCTCGTCACTTAGAGAAAGAAGATGGTAAACAAGTTAAGAAAGGTGAAACTGCAGAATTCGTTATTATTGAATTTAATAAAGAATTTAAGCGTGTAGTAGCTTCTCATACTGCTATCTTTAAAGCAGAAGAAATGCAAAATGTAAAAGCTCAAGCTAAGAAAGCTGAAGCTCAAGCAGCAGAATCAAAGCCTACTTTAGGTGATGCTAATGATGCTTTACAAGCATTAAAAGATAAAATGGACGGTAAAGCATAATTAGCTTTGCTAACTCCTGTGAAGGCAGGAATCTATTTCATATTTTAAAGCCTTTCGTGAAAACGAAAGGCTTTTTTTATACACACTACTTTAAGTAACCAAATTTTTCGCTTACCTTTGTTTTACAAATACGTCTGCATTACTATGAGTCAAAAAGTGCTACTAAACGCAACAGAAGTAAACATAATTCTCCATAGATTGGCTTGTCAGCTAATCGAAAACCATAACGATTTTTCTAATACTGTATTAATAGGTCTTCAGCCTAGAGGAAAATATTTAGCCAATAGAATGGCTTCTATTTTAAAGGAAGAGTATGGAATTAAAGATTTAAAATTAGGTCAATTAGATATTACTTTTTTTAGAGATGATTTTAGAAGAGGAAATAAAACGTTAGAAGCTAATAAAACACAAATCGATTTTTTAGTCGAAGATAAAAATGTGGTTTTTATAGACGATGTTTTGCATACAGGACGAAGTATAAACGCAGCATTAACTGCAATTCAATCTTTTGGAAGACCAAAAGAAGTAGAGTTGTTAACTTTAATAGATAGACGTTTTAGTAGACATTTACCAATTCAGCCAAATTATAAAGGAAGACAAGTAGATGCTATTAACAACGAAAAAGTTAAAGTAAATTGGAAAGAAAATGAAGGTGAAGATGTGGTTTATTTAGTTAGAACTTAGAGTTAAAAATATAGATTTAGAATTAAAATTAGCACGTATAACTGCAGACTGTAAACTGCAACTGAAGATTAAATAAATATGAGCGAGTTAAGTGTAAATCACTTGTTAGGGATAAAATACATTACAAAAAATGATATTGATTTAATCTTTGAAACTGCAGATCATTTCAAAGAAGTTATAAATCGACCTATTAAAAAAGTACCATCTTTAAGAGATGTTACTATTGCAAACTTGTTTTTTGAAAACTCTACAAGAACAAAATTATCTTTTGAATTAGCCGAAAAACGTTTGTCTGCAGATGTCATTAATTTTTCAGCAGCACAATCATCGGTTAAAAAAGGAGAAACCTTAATAGATACAGTAAATAATATCTTATCTATGAAAGTGGATATGGTAGTTATGCGTCACCCAAATCCTGGAGCAGGCGTTTTCTTATCTAAACACATAAAAGCATCTATTATTAACGCTGGAGATGGCGCTCACGAGCATCCAACCCAAGCTTTACTAGATTCGTATTCTATCCGTGAACGTTTAGGTGAAGTAGCAGGTAAAAATGTAGTAATTGTTGGAGATATTTTACACAGTCGTGTAGCTTTATCTAATATTTATGCTTTAAAATTACAAGGTGCAAATGTTATGGTTTGTGGACCAAACACACTTATTCCTAAGCACATTGAAAAATTAGGCGTAAAGGTAGAAACAAATTTACGTAAAGCCCTAAATTGGTGCGATGTTGCTAATATGTTACGTGTTCAAAACGAACGTATGGATATAAGTTATTTTCCTTCAACTAGAGAATATACACAACAATTTGGAGTTGATAAAGCGTTGTTAGATTCATTAAATAAAGAAATTGTAATTATGCATCCTGGACCAATAAATAGAGGTGTAGAAATTACAAGTGATGTGGCAGATTCAGATCAAGCCATTATTTTAGACCAAGTGCAAAATGGAGTAGCAGTTAGAATGGCTGTTATTTACCTTTTGGCTTCAAAAATCAAGAATTGATATGATTATAGATACTAACGAAAATATTTCAATTATAACTCGCGAAAAAGCGACTGTTATTGAATTAGTAAAAAAACTTGAAGCTTTATATCCTAAATTTAAAGAACAACATATTATAGTTAAACTTTCGGGTTTAAAAAGTATTGTTTTAGAAGATATTATAGAGTTTTTAAGAATATCTAATATGCATCGTTCGTCAAAAAAATCTTTTGTTATAGTTACAGAAACTTTTGATGCAAGCAAGTCTCCTGATGAAATTCTTGTAGTTCCAACACTTAAAGAAGCTTATGATGTGATTGAAATGGAAGATATGGAACGTGATTTAGGGTTTTAATTAAATTAAACCTTTTAGTCAATTATACTTCAAACCTTTCAGAATTAAATGAAATTAAATATTTTAGGCTGTTACAGCGCAACGCCACGTGCATTTACAAATCCTACAGCGCAAGTTTTAGAGATTAATAATCATGTCTTTTTAATAGATTGTGGTGAAGGAACACAAGTGCAATTGCGTAAACATAAAATAAAATTCAATAGAATAAAACACATTTTTATTTCCCATCTGCATGGCGATCATTGTTTTGGTTTAGCTGGATTAATTTCAACATTTAGATTGTTAGGTCGCGAAGCAGATTACACATTCATGCACCTAAAGGCTTAAAAGAATCTATATTACTTCAGCTTAAATTAGGTAATTCTTGGACAAACTATAATTTATTCTTTCATGAATTAAGTAATAAGGAAAGTGAAGTTGTTTTTGAAGACGATAAAGTTACTGTAACAACAATTCCTTTAGATCACAGAGTTTATACCAATGGTTTTTTATTTCAAGAAAAAGAAGGCGATAGAAAATTAGACATGAATGCTGTTTTAAACGAAGGTATTGATGTAGCTTATTACAGAAAGCTAAAGCAAGGTGCAGATGTACCAAATTTAAAAGGTGAATTAGTTAAAAATGATACCATGACCTTACCTGCAAATCCTCCTAAAAGTTATGCCTTTTGTAGTGATACAGCTTATAATGAAGCTGTTGTTCCAATAATAAAAAACACAACGGTTCTATATCACGAATCTACTTTTGTAGATCAACATAAAAAATTAGCATTACCAACAAAACATTCTACAGCCAAAGAGGCCGCAAGTATAGCAAAACAAGCAAATGTTGGCACTTTAATTCTTGGGCATTATTCTACACGTTATAACGATTTAAATGTGTTTAAAGAGGAAGCGCAAACTATTTTTAATAATGTACTTTTAGGGGACGACGGAAAAGTATTTGAGTTTTAATACTTAATTTTACACTATGGAAAAAGATTTAAGTAATTATAGAAAATCCTACGAACAAGGCGAGCTATTATTAAAAGAAACGCCCGAAAACCCTTTGGAGTTATTTCAAAAGTGGTTTCATGAAGTAGATCATTTTTTTCCCAAAGATGAAACCAACGCCATGACTATTTCTACTATTGGAACAGATGGTTTTCCAAAGAGTAGAGTAGTACTTCTAAAAAAATACACTTACGAAGGTTTTATTTTCTATACCAATTACGAATCTGAAAAAGGTAAAGCAATTAGTAATAATCCAAACGTATGTTTAAGTTTTTTTTGGGCTGGAGCAGAAAGACAGATTATTATAAAAGGTAAAGCAAAAAAGATAGCAGCTAATTTAAGCGATGGTTATTTTGAGTCAAGACCAAAAGGCAGTCAGTTAGGTGCATTAGCATCTAACCAAAGTATGCCAATAGAAAACAGAGAATTGTTAGAAGCAAAATTAAAGAATCTAGAAAAACAATACCAAGACCATCCAATAGAACGACCAGATTTTTGGGGTGGTTTTATTGTAGAACCAGTTTCTATTGAGTTCTGGCAAGGTAGACCAAACCGTTTACACGATAGGATTGTTTATAAATTAGACCAAGAATTTAATTGGATTAAAACCAGATTACAGCCGTAATTATTTCTTTATAATTAAAAATTTAGATCGTCTGTTTAGCTGGTGTTCTTCTTCAGTACATTTTACCTTATTAGAGCATTTATTTAGTAGCTGACTTTCACCATAACCAATAGCGCTCTCTATTTGATTTTTAGAAATATCTCTAGATAGAATATATTGCATAGTAGATTTGGCACGTCTGTTAGATAATTTCATATTATATTTATCTCGTCCACGACTATCTGTATGAGATTCAATTTTAATAACCATGTTTGGATGTGTTTTTAAAACATTTACTATGTTTTCTAACTCATACGCTGCATCTATTCTAATATTATCTTTATCAAAATCGAAAAATATAGGATTTATTACAATTTCTCCTTCAATAATTAATGGTGTTAATTCTAAATTCACAGTAGTAATGTCTTCATTTTTAATGTTAGTCTTTATATCTACTTTATTAGGTTTGTAATCTACTTTATGAGATACAATAACAACTTCTTTATCGCATTCAACATTTAAAAATTCATAATAACCTTTTTGGTCTGTTTTAGTTGAGTTTATAATTTTTCCTTCATCATCAATTAATCTTACTGTTGCATTAGCTAGTGGTAATTTTGTTAATTCATCTGAAATGGTACCGTTAATTGTTTGTTCACAATCTAAATTTAAAAAGGCATAAATATCGTCGCTTCCTTTTCCTCCGGGTCTATCTGAAGAAAAGAATCCTCGAAGATTTTTAGAATCAATAGTGAAAGAAAAATCATCAAATCCACTGTTGTATGGTGCTCCAAGATTTGTAGTAATTACACTTTCGTTCTCTTTTTTTGTTAAAATATTAGATTTGTAAATGTCTAATAATCCTAAATTAATGTATCCATCCGAAGAGAAGTATAACGTCTCATCTTCGCTTATATAAGGAAACATTTCTCTAGCTTCTGTGTTAATTTCTTTACCAAGGTTTTCTGGAAGACCAAAGCTTCCATCTTCGTTAATTGCAACTTTATAAATATCTGTAGCTCCTATACCGCCAGGTTGATCGGATACAAAGTAGAGTGTTTTTTCATCTGTACTTAATGCAGGATGACCAACTGAAAAACCTTCGCCATTAAATGGTAATTCTTCCATGTTTTGCCATTTGTTATTAATTAAAAAAGCGCGATAAAGTTCTAATTGTACGGTTCCTGTTTTGTCTGGATTCAATTTACTTCGTCTTTTTACATTATCTCTTGTAAAATACATAGTTGTTCCATCTTTAGTAATAACAACGTTAGCCTCATGAACACGAGTATTTAAATCTGTGTTATTTAATTTAATAGCATGATTAGCATTAATACTGTCTACAGTAAATTTAAATTTAGATAAATAGATATTTAAAAAGGGTTCGTTATTCCATAAATATATTTTTTTAGAATCAGATAAAGAACTGTCTATTTTTGTTGAAGAGAAATAGATTTCATCAATATTTAAATGACCGCCAAATTCTGAATAACTAGTGTTAACAGGTAAATTAATTACTTTGGTGAATTTATTTTTAGGTCTATTTAAATCTTCAAATAATTTAATGTAATTGGATTCAAAATTTTCGTCTTTAATTTTTTCATTTTTAACAGCTTTATAATCTAATAGTAATTTATAAGCTTCATCGTACTTACCTAAACTTCTTAACGACTGTATTTGTTTGTATAATAGTTTTGGATTGTCTTTTTTTTGTTTTCTTAAAGCTTTTTCATACCAAAAAGTGGCATCTTTAGTCATAGAGTTATTGTAGTAGCAATTTCCAATACGTTCTAATGTATAAGCAGAACTATCCCCTTTTTTAAGTGTAGACTTGTATAAATCTAAAGCTTTAAAGTAAGCATAGTCGTTATAATATTTATCGGCTAAACCAAGTTTGTTTTGTGCATTAAGTCCAATACACACTAAAAACGATAATATAAATGTTGAAAGTTTCATAAGCGGTTGGTTTAAAAATATCTAGGTGATTTAACTCGTTTTGTTTTTTGTTGTAATTCAAACATTAAAAGAACTTCATGAGTTCCTCCTGTATATGGTCTTAATCCACCAACAAAAGTTTCGTATGCATATCCTATCCTTAAAGCATCAGATATTTGAAAATCTACTAATCCACCAAAAGTGGTGCTATTCTCGTTATATCTATAACTTCCACCAAGCCAAAATTTATCGTACATTAAAAAGTTGGCACTAAAATCTAAAGATAATGGTGCTCCATTTGTGGCTTTAGCCAAAAAGGTTGGCTTGAATTTAAGATTTGAGCTTACATCAAAAACATAACCTGTAATAAAGTAATACCCTACACGTTCAAGAGCTATATACTCTATGGCTGATGTTTGAGCAGTTAGATTATAATCTGTATTTAAAATTCTAGGAGCAGATAACCCAACGTACCATTTATTTGAATGTAAATAAAATCCTAAACCTATATTTGGATTCCATCTACTTGAAATATTACTAAAAAACGGATCCATTATTACTTCGTCTTCATTAAGAAGTTCTTGATCTAGTTTATAATGGGTAAATCCTGCTTTTAGCCCAAAAGCTAATTTTGTTTTTTCATTAACATTAATAGTATATGAAAAATCTGAATATATATATATGAAGTTTTCATATCCTGGCGAATCATTTATTACGGATAATCCTAGTCCCATTTTTTCATTTCTTAATGGTGAATGAGCAGATAGTGTTTGTGTTGTAGGTCCTTTTTCTATGCCAACCCATTGACTTCTATGTAAACCTACAATACTTAAGTTCTCTCTACTTCCAGCGTAGGCTGGATTTATAGAAACGGTATTAAACATATATTGAGTAAACTGTGGTAATTGTTGTGAAAAAGTTAATATTGGAATTAACAAGACCACTAAAACGCTTATATTTTTAGTAAATTTTCCCATAATGATTGGTTTATTTAGTTCCAACGTAAATTGGTCCTGTTAGTGTATTTAAGCCACTGTTAATTAGATTTATGATATAATAGTAAGTTCCATTTGGAACATAATCTGCGTCTCCTATAGATGAGTTGTGTGCTATACCATTCCAAGTGTTATTGTAATTAGAGTTTTCATAAATAACAGCACCCCATCTATTAATAATCTTAATATCTACAGTAAAATTACAGTTCTCAATACCTTTAACTTCAAAGACATCGTTTATGCCATCACCATTTGGTGTAACTACTTTGGAGAGTTGTAAATCGTCTCCACAAGCTAATACACCACATCGATCATGAATTTCAATAGATACTTCTTTGTAAATTGGACAAACTATATCGTTTTCGTTGTAGCTTAAAATGATTGTTCCTAAATCGGAAGCTAAAGGTGTTAAAACATCGTTTTCAATTGATGCATTCCCCGATATTATTTCCCAAGTTCCATTTCCTGAATAATCCCCAGTTAATAACGTAAATAAATTTAAAGGTTGGTTTTCTAAAGTATCATTTATACAAATTGAAATGTCCTCTGCTTCAATATTGTTATTATTTTCAAAAGTTAAAGTTGAAATGAGCTCTGTTGTTATTCCACAATCATCTGTTATAGTGTAAGTCACTGTAATTGAAGATCCGTTGTCATTAAGTTCAAAATTATCAATATCAAAATCAGAAGACACAACTAAGTTCGAAGAACAGGTATCCGAAGCACAAGCTTCAATAGCTGTAATATTATCTAAATCCCATTGAGTTGCAGTCGCTTGATTATCTAAAGCAGCACATTCCATAATTACATCATCGTCAATCTGACAAGCTGTAATATCTGGCGCAGACGTATCTTGAAGTGTTAAACTTGCCGAAATGGTAGAAGTTAATCCACAATCATCGGTAATGGTATAAATCACATCAATAGAACCAGAGTTTCCACAAGTTAAGTTGAAGT